>APMI01004702.1_pt1 | contig 53346 bp, 52 predicted proteins | sample 667938 | NCBI WGS metagenome assembly APMI01 (sample SAMN01084076, study PRJNA167559) | wastewater metagenome | biome: Wastewater | place: Denmark: Ejby Moelle, Odense | collected 2011-11-28
GAATCTCATTGAGCTTCGACAGCAGTGACTCAAAACGACCTTCAGCATAAGCGGCGAGCATTTCAGAGGCTTCAGCTGCGTTCGGGAGAGCTATGGAAAGGCTAAGCGGTAGAGCTGGCTCAAAAAGGCCGTGTGGATAATCAGCGAGTGCAACGGAAGGGGAGGACAAACGAAACAGGCACCTGATTAATGAGCTCAAGAGGTACCTAAACGATGGCGGAAGAGGGCCTATGCCGCTTTCCTCACGAACCAATTCAAGATTCAGCCTGTCAGACACAGCTTCGATTTTCAGCCACCATGGATCCCCCTTCCACACCCCAGCACGATTAAACGGTGGGCGATGTTCCAGTAGCAGCACACGCTCAAGCTCAATGGCTTCGGCGGCTGTGGCACATTCTCTCCATTCAATTTTGAAGACTCGATGGACCAGTTTCAAAGTTCGTTTCGGATTTTTCTCGGGAGTCACGTGCCGATAGCTACCAATCCGTGCTTTCAGGTCCAAAGACTGACCGATGTAAAGCAGCGCGCCGTCCGCCCCGTAAAAGAAATAGACACCAGGGACCGAAGGCAGAGAACGGAAAAAATCAGCCCCAAGACGAGCCGATAGGGGATTCTCGATCTGGAAGAGTCTGAGCTGTTGAGGAGAGCTCATTCGTCGAAGGTTCTACGCTCCAAATCACAGTCAGCCTTTTGATTTTCTGACACTTTTTGGCTTCTTGACGGCTTTTTCATTCTCCTCAATCGCTGCATCAAAGAGAGCACGGAGGAACTCGGCCTTGTTTTCATAGCCTTTCAGCGCAGCGATTTCAGCCAGAGCCTTGTCTTTGTCGGCGCTGATGTAGGCTCCGGCCAGTTTGGTTCCGGCTTGTCGTTGGTTGGGCATGCTAAAAAAAGGTGAGTGGTATTCACATGAAGGAATCAGTTTCCAATGAGGCGTATCAAAACCCCTTTGGATGCCTTTGCTGAGCGGTCCAATTCAAATCGGCCTGTTGCTTCGACGAGTTCGCTCAAACGTGGATAGCCGTAGTTCCTGCTGTCGAATTCAGGTATTTGCTTTGCCACACGACTGCCGACTTCAGCAAGAGTAGCCCATCCACTGTCATCCGAGGAAGCAGAAAGAGCGGCGATAATCATGAATATCAAAGATTCATCAACCTCAGGAGCAGATGCCTTTTGAGTAGCTGTTGCGTTGGCTTTCTGCCCGATCTCTTTCAGCACGTCAAAATAAACAAACTTGTCGCATGCCGTTATGAAGGCACGAGGTGTTTTCCGTTCTCCAAAGCCATAAACCATCAAACCCTGCTCACGAATTCTGGAGGCTAGACGTGTGAAATCGCTGTCACTGGAAACGAGGCAGAACCCGGAAAACCTCTGCGTGTAAAGGAGATCCATTGCATCAATGATCATGGCTCCGTCTGTTGCGCCTTTTCCTGTAGTGTATGCAAATTGTTGGACGGGTTGAAGGGAGTGCTCAAGCAGGCAGTCCTTCCAGCCGTTGAGGTTCGGTTTTGTCCAGTCACCGTAAACGCGCTTCACGCTGGCGGTTCCATAATTGGCGACTTCAGCCAGCAGCCCGGAGATGATTTTCGGAGTTGCGTTGTCACCATCAATCAGGAGGGCGAGAGGTTGTGATGGCATTGGATGAAAATGGGCTTTTGTCCTGCGCCGCACTTTGAATGCAGGTGCAGAGGTGCAGCAAGTGCAAACCACCATTTGCACCAGTGCATTTCCGTATTTCCCCGGTGTGAGGTGCAAGGTGCAGTAGCAGCACTATCTTATAGTGCTGCTGCACCTGCAGCACCTCCGTTGAGCTGAAATTAACCATTTTTTCAGCATTTTGTGTGGCTGGTCCGGAGGCTTTTCTGCTACAATAAACTCCGCAAAGTTGATGAGGGAGGCTCTTGTTGTGGATGGATTGAAGTCGTTGATTTTCCGTGCTCTTCGAGTGTGTGGGGATGCTGCCACGACTTTGTACAATTGATGCACTTCGTCCGAAAATCTAAAAACGAGTGGGAGGGGCCGGTTCAAAAAATCTCTTTACTGAACCCTGGTCTCCTCTAGCCTTGAAGCAGTTCGGGGAGACCTGAACCGAGGCTTGATAACCTCGCCATAGGCGGTCGACGTGTGCCGCAAACACGTCGCCTAACGACCATGAACAATGGCCGGGAGGCGACGGCGTATGTCCAGAGCCTCCGGCTTAAAGGCCGTCGCGGCTGACCTATGGCGGCTTATCAACTCTCCGGCCACCTCGGCGGATTCATCAGAGTCCGCCTTCTTGGTGGCGAGTTTTGAAACAAGCCGCCATGACCTTCAGATCCATTTTCCTCGTCGCCTGCTTTGGACTCCTTTCCGCAGACGGATTTTCTCAGACCTCCACCACATCAGCAGGGCAGGGTGGTCTAGTTCTCGATCGAGGATGGCAAACACCGATTCAAGGCGGTTCAGCTACCATCAAAGACCTTGGGGTTCTGCTTTCACCATTCGCCAGGCCTTCCATAAACACGGATGCTGTCCCGAACTTGGAGATTTACCAGGGAATCACCTACCTGATGCCCCTTGAGGAGGCACAGTCCAAACTCGGGCTGGCTCAAAAGGTGACATCCAAGAACAAAGTCGTCTGTCCCGGATTCCCCAAGGACTCGTTCTTTCACTACGCATTCGATGGCAACTTTGAGGGGCACTTTAACAAGCTCTACATCGTGACAGACCGGGCGGATCAGGTTGTCGCCATTCAACTGGTCTCTGAGTCGCCCAAAATCGGTTCCAACGACGCCCCTTACAGCCCAACCGACTGGCACGCCTACAACTTCATCAATTCCAGGACCAAGGCCACCAAGCGTCTCTGGATCGAGCACAAGCTGTATTATCCCTACCGGTCCACTTGGCAGGAATACAGAACCTCGCCTTCATCGCATCGGGACGTCGGCAATCTGAATATAATCCGCATCGATACGCTTCTGTTGAACCCGGATCTGACCAGCAGCGGGTATCGAGGCAGCAACTGGAAAGCCCTGGAAGCAGTTCGTCTCTACCTGCCCAAGCCGATCATGGAGCTGATTCTCCATTGCACTAACCTCCCAAAACGCTGATCACATGAAGCTTGCTAAAATCCAGGAGTTGTTTGCAAAACCTGCTACGTGGCTAGTGCTCGCGATTGGCTTTGCGATTACTGCAGTCGTGATGCTGATTTGTCACAATGATCAATGGAGTTCATTTGGGGCGGTTGCGGTGTGGGCAGGGGCATTTGGACTGTTGTGGACAGTGGGACCGCAGAAAGGTGTGCAACGGTGGTGCAGGCGCTTTCTCCTGGTGATCCCGGCTATGCTGGTTCTGCCCGTATTCAGGCACCTGCTTCGAACCGGCCCAAACGGTGAGCCTACTTCAATGACGGGCCATATCGTGGCAATGGGCAAGGCAGTTGTCCAAGATGTTCACGAGGATTTCGCCCAGCCTCCTCCATTGAACGCCGTGATCGAAAGCAAATCAGAGTTGCTGGGGGCGCTCCGGACAGATTACCTCAGTTTGATGAATACTAGCGGGGAGGGGATTTTCCCAGCCTCATGCATAGTTCATTCAGGTTCCGAAAGCCACTCGGTTGAACTCCCGAAAGTTGTGAAGCCATATGACACGGTGAAAATCGAGCTGAGGTCCAAGAGTGGGAAAATCTTTCTCAAACGTGGAGACCGGGTCGAGATCAACTGCAAAGGGTTCATTAAGCCTTTGACGGTCACGCAACCTTGACCCCCCTCCCGTCAGATGGAGGCATCGCTGGTATAGCAAAATGAACGGGAAGCATCGCCTTCCTGCAAACATCACAACACACCACCAGCAATGAAAAGAGCCATCGCACTCCTGTACTTCATCGTCGCCGTTCAGTCGTTCCTCATTGTCGTCGCCTTCAGGTTTGGCGCTGACTCCTTGAGGGCTGCTTTCCGCTACGCTCAGGAATCGACTCTGGCCATCTGCGACGAGCGTTACGTTCAAAAGTAACGCCATGTCCAGACCCAGGCACTACAGTCCGCAGATCGGTCGGTTTCTGGTCTCCGTCCTCTACCATGAAGCGAAGCACCGGAAGATCCCCATGACCAAACTCGTGGACGTTCTTCTCAGGTCTTCGCTCCAAGGCACAACAGGATGGATTACAGCGACCACCCTCAGAGAAGCGGACATCAGCACCCAACCACGTTCTGAGCTGCCAAAAGCGGCTTAGAACTCAAAACAGCACCCATCCACGCATCAAGCCAGGCTCTCACGGGTCTGGCTTTTTTCGTGCCTTTATCCCACCACCTCAGACACCACCATGGCCATCAAACTCAGCGCCAACTACAGCAAGAAACTCGGTCTCCCCCAATACAGCAGTCACAGTTTTGCGGCTTCTGTTGAGATCGAGCTGTCAGACATCAGCCAGGTCGAAGGAGAAGTGCAGAAGCTCTACCAGCTCCTGCAAAACTCCGTCGATCAGGAAATCCAGCATCCCGGCTTCGTTCCTGCCGCCAATGACCGTCCTCAATCCAACGGTCAACAGCGTCCCCAGAACAACGGTCGTCAAAACAGTAACGGTCAACACCCTCAGGCCCGTCCTGTCGGTGATGCCTGGAACTGCACTGACGGCCAGAAGGGATTCATCCTTCGCATCGTCAACGAGAACCCCGGTATCACCAAACAGGTGGCTGAAGATCTGTCTCGGCAGCTCTTTGGCATCGGTGTCACTCAGTTGAATAAAATGCAGGCCTCTCAGCTCATCGAAGAGCTGCTCGTCAAGGCCGGTAAACCTGCTCGTCAGACACGTTGGCAACAACGCGCACCCCACCAACAGGCAGCATGAAGACCCTCGCTGAAGCTCCGAAAACTAAGGAGCGCAGCGAGAAGGAAATCATCCAGTCATTGCAGGAGGAGGTATCGGCTTCGCGCCTGAACCTCTTCCTGCAGTGTCGGTTGAAGTTCTACTATCGCTACGTTCTCCGTCTCAAGAAGCCCAAAACTGCCTCACTCCATCTCGGCAATTCGGTTCACTCCGCATTGAAGGCATGGAGCAAAGCACGATGGCTAAACAAACCGCTCACGCTCCGGGAATTGCATGACGCATACTCGAAGGCATGGGCGGACATCTCCGAAGGATCTGTTCCTTGGGAGGCTGGTGAGGAAGAGGAGGCTAAAACCACAGGATGGCGGCTCATTGATACCTACATCCGGCAAAACACCTCCATGGCTCAAACCAAACCAGACGCCGTGGAAGTGTCCGTTGAAGCCGACCTATCCCACCACGGTCTACCTCGCCTCAGCGGCATCCTCGATCTCGTTCAAGAAGGCAAAATCATCGACTTCAAGACGAGTTCATCCACCCCCAACCAAACCACCGTCGAACACCTGCACGAACTCCAGGTGAGCAGCTACGCCGTCCTTTACCGCTACAACACGGGCAACAAGGAAAAAGGCATCGAGCTGCATCACCTGGTCAAACTGAAAAACCCCAAGCTCTGCATTACCTCTCTTCCTCCCATGACACAGCAGCAGGAACACCGCCTGTTTCATCTCATGGACACCTACTACGAGGAAGTGGGGCGTGCTGAGTTTTATCCATCCCCCAGCCTAGCCTGTATGGGATGCGAGTTCTTCGGTGAGTGCCGCAGGTGGATCTAAACCTCCTTAAAGGGGTGAATCTCTTCATTGAGGTTTACCCCCTTTAATCATCCCCAATATCCACATGAAACACCTCCTCATTCTGATCAGCCTCCTTCTGCCCTTTACCACGGTTAAGGCAGGCTGGTTTTCCAATGGTCCAGACCCGTCGATCGAAGCCAAGGCCAAGATCACGTCTCTGGAAAACCAGATTCAGACACAGTCCAACACGCTCAACCGCTGGCAAATCGCCTCAGGTTCCCTCGCTGTCGGCTGTGTTCTCCTCCTCATCCTCGGTGCCGCCCTAGGCTCCAAAACCCGCCAACACCATTATGAATCCACATCACGACGACTGGGACGAACCCCACCACCCGCAACACCTCTCAACGGCCGCAAAACCACGATCCTGGATGAATCAGCTGAAGAAAACACTCATTCAACACTGGCGGCCTGAACCGCTGATTGTTCCTGAGGTTGATCATGAGCTTCCACGTCTTACCGCCATCGAAAGAGCTGCGGAAGTCGTCAGGTTCATGCTCAGCAAGCTGGAATACGCGCTCTCTCCTCTGGGACGCCTTCGGGAGTTCATGAAGCTCAACATCCGTGTCGCCGTCAGCATCGCTCTGCCGGTGTTCATGGTGGCTCCGCTTGTTACCATGGCCATCACTCAGTTCAAAGCCTGGACGGTGATGCTCGTGGAGACCTGCAGCAGTTTCGTGCTCTTCCCGCTCTCCGTGGTCCTGAGCATCATCCTCGTCTGCGGCATGCTCTACATCGGCAGGTCCATCCTTGAGATGAAGATGCGCAGCGGCCGACGAGACCCCTACGGCTACTAACACTCCCCAACGACAAAACCCAGGAGCCGGATTGTCCACTACATGGATGGTCCGGCTCCTTTCATTTGAAGAAAGGAACTCCAACATTCATGGAAAGCACCACCCTCTATTTCCGCGAAGGCTCATCCGACAAGGTTTACCAAGCCAGCATCCGTCCCCAGGACAACGGCTTCATGGTTCACTTTGCGTATGGCCGTCGCGGTTCAACGCTCTCCGCCGGCACCAAGACGCCAAGCCCGGTATCACAATCAGAAGCCAAACGGATCTACGACAGACTGATCCAAGAAAAGACCGCCAAAGGCTACATCCCCGGCAACGACGCTGGTGCGATGCAGCCGATCACCACACCGCTGAAACACACCGGTATTCAGTGCCAGCTCCTCAATCCCTTGGAGGAAGCCTGTCTCAATGACGTCCTGATCAACCCAGACTACTGGATGCAGGAAAAGTTCGATGGACGCCGCCTCATCCTTAAAAAGGAAGGCGACACCATCACAGGTATCAGCCGGCTGGGGTTTCCTACAGCGGTTCCAGAAGCCATTGTCCAGAGCGCCAGAGGCTACAAATACGACTTCATTCTCGATGGCGAAGCTGTTGGGGATGATTTCCATGCCTTTGACGTGCTGGCTCTCGGACCAGAAGACCTGCGGCGACTTCGGTTTGCCGTTCGTCATCTCCGGCTGCGGGACATGCTTTATGGCTTCAACAACCCGAACATTCACCTCGTTGAAACCCACTTCGGTTCTGGAAAGGCCGTGGTGTTCAATGAGCTGAAGAGGGAAGGGAAGGAGGGAGTCGTTTTCAAGCACTACGACTCACCATACACACCTGGCAGGCCCAACGCCGGAGGCCCACAGCTTAAATATAAGTTCGTGGAAACCGCCTCGTTCATCGTCTCCAAGGTCAATGACAAGCGCAGCGTCCTCCTGGTCTTGTTTGAAAATGGCAAGATTCGCCCTGCCGGCAATGTGACCATCCCGCCCAACCATGGCATCCCCAATCCCGGTGATGTCGTGGAATGCCGTTACCTCTACGCCTTCAAGGAGTCAGGCTCCATCTACCAGCCTGTTTACCTCGGAGAGCGTGAGGACATCCGCCATACAGAATGCACAACAGACCAGCTCAAATACAAACCTGAGCCTGTGTACAAGTGTACCTAGGCTGACCTCCAAAAGCACCCAAGCCCATGTGTCCTTAACCGGCGCATGGGCTTTTTGGCGTTTAACCCCACAACCCCAAACACCATGCAACCCATACCACTGCCAATTGCGGAGCTTAAATCCGCACTTCTAGGCATCGGCAAGGTCATCAACCACAAAGCCACCTTGCCTGCTTTGCTCTGCATTAAAGTCGAAAGAACGCATGACGGCTGGATCGCCCTTACTGGTTCCGATCTGGACCGTTTTGTGACCCTGAGACTTGAACACCCCGCCGAAGGTCCGCCTGTAGCTGTGCTCATCCCATATGACCAGCTCTATCAGCTCGCCAAAAGCTCTGACAAAGCAGAGCGCCTTCTCATCGAAACCACCGCCCAAGGAACGCTCATCAGGTTCGCTCTGGCCTCAAACCTCGGTGCTTCCAAGGTTAAAGCCGTTCCTCTTGAGCTGTTCCCGCAGATCCCACGCATAAAAACCGAAGCCGTGGTCCTGTCTTCTGCCGTTCGTGAGTCACTTCATCAGGCTCTCGATTGCGCCAGCTCAGATCAGACCCGCTACATCCTCAACGGTGCCTTCATCGACGCCAGCAACCCCAAAGCCTTCAATGTGGTAGGGACAGACGGAAAGCATCTTTTCAGTGCTAATTCGTTCACACTCTCCATTAAAAGCTCTGTTCTCATCCCCTCCAACAAATTCATTGGCTGGAAGGAGTTTAATCAGGACGGGGAATGGCAAATGAAGTCCGACAATGAATTCGTCCAGCTCTCATCAAGACGTTGGCGATTCATAAGCCGTCAGATCCAGGGCAAATATCCTGACTGGCGCATCACGGTTCCAGACCAGACGGAGGCCAAAACCCACCTCACTCTGGATCCCGCAAAGCTAGAAGCGCTGATCAAACTCATTCAGCGCATGCCTTGTCACGACCCAGACCGATACCAAACCATCGGACTGGAATGGGCAAAGGGACAGCTCCTGCTTCTCGGCAAAGACATCGACAATGAAGGCTGGACACGAGTTCCGGTCTCTGACGTCAAAGCAGAAGGGCCGGAGGTGACGATCTACCTAAGCCGTCGCTTCCTCATCAAGGCCCTCGGCTTCGGTCTCAACACCATTAGCCTCATCAACGACATGAGTCCGCTGCGGTTCCATACCCAGCACAAGCAAATGATCGTCATGCCAATAAGAATAACCGAACCAGACCCTGCACCGTCCAAACCGGTGAACATGCCACCACCTCGGCCTGTTTCACCCCCACCCACCCCCAAACCTATGCTCCACAGTCCCACAACCGATACCCCAACACCCTCCGACGGCCAGAAAACGCCCATGGAAGAAGCCATCGACATGACCTTGCTCATTCGTGACAAGTTCACCGAGGGGTTCAACCTGCTGCGAGATCTGTCCTTGAAACTCAAAGTCATCAACCGTGACCAGAAAGCCAGCGCCAGGGAAATGCAGTCAGTCCGCTCAACGCTTCGCTCTCTCCAAGGAATGAAGCTGTGATCGAACCTCAAACCCCAAGGAGCCAGATATGCCTTAACCGGTGTGTCTGGCTTTTTTTATGAAACGCATCTCGTCCATCGTCTTCGACAGGCACGAGAAACTAAAACGAGCCACCATCATCACTCCACTCGGCACCATCAAAGTCGAATGGAAGAATGGTTACTGGATCTCCTCTGGTGACCTGGCTGCTCGTCTACTCGCTGTCCCTGTCATCCAAAGAATCGAGCGCATGGTTCAACACACCTGACGCTCTCAACCCCAACACAGAAAGGAAACACCGTCATGATCTCGAATCTTGACCCTCAGCCCATCATCACCCCACGCAAAAACCCCAACCTCATCCTGCATTGTGGAGCCTCTCATGTGGACCTTAAAGACGTCCGCAAAGTGAAGACCCCGCATGCCACCCCAAGCTGGCATCCGATTCCTCACCATGAGCTGATCGCCACCGTCCAGAACACCCTCAAACGGACAAACCTTCGCATCGGAAACCAGGCCCATTCCCTGTCCCACGAAGGGAACAGGTATTTTGGCCTCATGGAAATACATGCGAAGAGAGAAGCCCAGGGAGAGGATTATTGCTATATTTTGGGACTTCGGAACAGCCACGATAAAACGTTTCCCGCAGGAATCGTTGCTGGTGCCTCGGTAATGGTCTGCGACAACCTCTCATTTTCAGGAGAGATAAAATGGGCACGCCGACACACCCGCTACATCAACCGTGACCTTCCACAATTGGTCAGTCGATCCATAGGTCAACTCATGACGAAATGGCACTCGATGGATAAACGCATCGCCGCCTACAAACAGGCTGGAATTGATGACGTCAAAGCCCACGACCTCATTGTCAGGGCGGTCGATGTTGGTGTGTGCTCCAATCGTTTGATCCCTGACGTGTTGCATGAATGGCGTGAGCCTAAACATGATGCATTTCAATGGAGAAACGTGTGGAGCCTCTTCAATGCGTTCACGGAGTCTCTGAAAGATGGGAATCTCCAAGAGCTGCCGAAACGCACAGAAGCGCTTCACGGGCTTCTGGACACTCACGTCGGTTTGAGTGCTTGAACCACAAAAGCGAAGCTCTTCTCCTACGGAGGGGAGCTTTTCTTTTAGCTGCTTGGTCACACCTGGTTGTCCGTTTATGTGTGGACACAATGCCAAATTCGGGAGCTTTTTGTAATGGAGGGGGAGGGTTGAAGGTGTCTTAACGATATTCCAAACAGACCAGTGTGGCTTCACTGGACATACCGATCATCAATCTTTGCCGCTTTCCCGCACTTCTTGCAGATCGCCGATTGGATGTCAGGCCCTCTCTTTTCGGTGTGCTTGTCCACCACGTCGAAATTTGAAAAAGAACTCATTCGCTCCCATGCAGGCCCTCCATAGCCCCCGCCGTAGTCTTTAGCGCAGTTGTCTTCGGTAATCCCACAATGCTCGCAGGAAATTGTTACTATTAGCTTATCGCAGTATCCCATATTTTTGACTCAGCTTTTATTTTCCAGCGGTGACGATAAAGGCCTTTCGTTTTCCCGCCGCCCTCGAAAGGTGATCGCAATCGTTTAGCGAAACTTCGTTTTCCAGATCGAAAATCACTTGGCGCATCTCTTCGAGTTTGGGATGTGCCAACAAAATCTCATGGTGATTGCCATAGGCTTCGGAGGCCAAATGCGACAAGTATTTCATTCTCTCGTGAACCGAGCCAAATCGTTTTGGTTTAGCCGCTTCATAGGCCGCTCTCTTCTCAGCGTGGAGTTTAGTATAACGCATAATTAACCCTCGGGGGGAGGGGGTTGTGTGGGCACGATTTTTGGGGCAATATTCAAGGCCTTTTCTGTCGAGTCCACAAGGTTGTAGATTAGATTGAGTGCATGCACCACGGTTTGGCGTTTCATCGTCTTTTCTGGCTGTGACATTGGATGCATTCGCATCCCGCGATGAACGGCACGACCACGGACCTTGATCAATGCATCTAACTCTTTTTTTGCCTTGATGTTCGAGACGCCTTGCCACGACCACGATTTGCTAATCGCCTTGTGTCCTAGGTAGCGTTCGATTAAACTTTCAACGTTTTCGGTGTTGGGAGTGTGAAACTTTTCGAGTTTGGCGGTCAATGAAGCTCTGACAAAATTCTTCCATGAATCTCCTGTCCAGTTTATGAGCTTGTCAGTAAGCCGTTTTGGTTCATCGGAAGAGAGCCATTCGTTTGCCACCCTGTTGAACACTGATTGCACGGATGATGGGCTTGCAGCCAAATTGAGCTGAAATTCAAGCTGCTGCTGGACGGTGTCTTCGACAAAAGATTCCCATGCAGTAACCGCGAGTATCAGGGCGGACCTTTTCAAGGCTTCGTATTGAATAGGAGGCCTGCCCGCGCGTGCTCCAGTGGCCGCATCGTGAATGTCCAAAAGTGATATGGCGTACGCTCTAGCAGCCTTGAAATCAGTTCGCGCCTGCGTCTCCACAAACGGAGTCAACGCAGGGTAGTGATCCTGAAAAAAGTCTCCAACTTTTTGGCGCATAGTCGGACCGCGTCTGCCTTCCTAAGCGACGACTTTACAATTTGAGCACTCGGCTTGCTCCAGAAGATTGTTGTTCCATTTCCCGTCAGCGTAGGTGCGAAGATAAGGAACTTTGCCAGCTTCCCGCACCACACCGATATAGGCTTTTTTTCCAGAAACGCGGTCTAAAGTAAAATAGGCTTCTGTTTTTGCCTCGATTCGTGCGATGGCCGTTTCACGAGTCATGCACCAGTTTTGGGTATTGTTCCCTATGTGGGTGATATGGTCATGCGTGCTATAGCGATTCGGTTTGGTTACGCAGTTCACTTCAAACTCATTCATCGTTCACATTTCGTATGTTTCGCAATCGTTGTAAAGGAAAACTTGTTCGTGTGAACATTGTAATGAGAGCTTGCCTTGTCACACTCTTCTGTCACACTATCCTCAAGTCGGTTGCTCTTAGTTCTTTGTGATTCAATGATTTGGTGTTGGGTGTGGATTTTTCCTCCCTCACCGCCATTTGCAGCTCAACAAGTAGATAGTGTGGAGGTCCACAACTCATTCTCGAAAGAAATTAGTCATTCAGGATTCAAACAACGCCCCAACACCCGGCAAAACTGAAGCTGTCCTGTCTGTGTAGAACTTCGAGGTGATGGTCGGGCTGGTGTGTCTCAGGAGGCGTTGAGCAGCATGGATCCCGAATTTGTTGGCCATGAGGGAGCCGATGGACTTCCTGAGGGCGTGGACGGGTTTGGCATCGGCTTCTCCCTTCGATTTGAGCCATTTGGTCAGAGCCTTCCAAGTGCGGTCACAGCGAGGATGTTTGAGGTCGGAAGGGAAGGGGACTGATCCGGACTGTCTCAACGTTAATGGGGTTTCATGAAGTGCTTTCTTCAACTCTCCCAATCATGCATTGATTCGGATGCCTTTTTGAGTGCATCCTCTCCCACATTCGTATACAGGGCGCTCATTTGCTCGCTGTCATGGCCAATCAGTTCCATGACAACGGCTTCAGGAACTCCTGCTTCTTTGAGTCTGGTAACCGCCGTGTGTCTGAAGCTGTGGAATGACAATCCAGACTCATCTCGACCGCTTCCCTTGCCGACTCCAGTTTTCCGGTGTGGCTTCTTTTTGCGCAGACCGGCCTTTGCCAGAATCGAGCTGAACTGATTGCTCAGGTGGCCGCTCTTCCCCTGTTGATCCACGATTTTACAGGCCCTTGGATGAAGTGCTGAACCCACTGCGGGATCAAGCTTCAAAAGGTTGATATGCTTCCGAAGTGGCGTTGCTATTGGGATGATCAACTGTTTGTTAGTCTTGCGCGTTGTCAGACTGATCACTCCTTTCTCAAGATCGACATTTGAAGATTTGAGAGATGCGATGTCAATGAGACGCTGGCCGGTATAGAGGGCAAACATCACCATGGATCTCCATTCGTCGTCAGAGGCATCGAGTATTCGCCGGATCTGTTCCGGGCTGAAAACTGCCTTTTTTGTTGGTGCCTTCCTCTTCAAGAATTTGACGCTTAGGGTGGGATCATCTGTGATGAGTTTTCGCCTCATTGCCTCCCGAAAAATCATCTTCAATGTTTTGATCTCATGATTTACCGTTTTAGCAGAGAGCTTCTCAGCTTCGTGCAGCCTGAAATCCTTTATGTGGTCCTCGGTGATCGCTGCCAGATCGTTTTTTGAACGATCACCAAGCCACGACAGGAATTTTTTCGCCACACCTTGGTAGAACACAAGCGTGGCTGCGGCCACCTCTCCCTGTTTGCCTGATACCCACCCCTCGACATGTTCGCGCACGCTGGGAAAAACTAAATCTTCGCCAGTGATCGAAGCATGGAGCTCCTGAATAACCCTTCGCGTATTGAGAGCCGTCTTCTTTTTGCTGGCAGCTTCCTCAAACTGATCTGCCAGTTTTTTTGCAAGTACTCTGTCTGTGGTTTTTGTGGACTTTTTGGTCCTCTTTCCTTCAGCCGTTCTGATACAGGCGAACCAGTATTTGCTCTCGGGGTGTTTCCAGATGCTTGCCATAACTAAGAACCCAGCTAAGAACATCCCGTGAGATTTGTCAATGTTTGATGATGATAAGTTTACTCAATATCAACAAATTAAGGCGTTCTCAAACACCCGTGAACACCGATAATTGAAACAGGGGTTCAACTCCCCTCGCCTCCACCATTCTGATTTCAGCATGGTGCATCCATTTCAAACAAGCGCATGGATCAGAGTGTTTAAAGGATGACTTCAGAGCGAGGGCTTCGAAGTGAGCTGGCAGGGAATTGACAATGATGCCTCGCAGGAGGTGACTGGTGGCCAGAATGATTTGTGGCCAGGATGATTTAAAATGATTTGGGTTTGAGGGTGTTGCTGACAAGTGTTTCGTGCTCAGCGCCACATGCTTTAGGGGCTGAGCTTGTGCGGCTAATGACTTTGAGGATGGGACAATAACGGTTCTTTTTTTTTCTTCGCCTTTCCTGCTGCTGGACTGCTACTCAGCGCATGTCAGATTCGTAGCACTGCTGCGCATGATCGGAACTTTGCTTTCGGGCGCCTGTTCCATCACTTCGCACGCCCAGACACCTGACATGAACGAAACCAACCTCCCCTCCAATCAGCCCTCCGCTAAAGGGCGCGCCGGATGCTTTAGCATCATTTTCTTAGCTCTCATCGGCTGCGGCTGGCTGTGGATGCACCGGCCTGAGCCTCCGGCGGCCGGAGCGCCGGGGGGCAGGGGATCACGTGGGGGGACCGCCGCCGTCACGGTGGGGGAGGTGAAGCAGGAGAATTTTGACGAATGGGTCAGCCTGGCTGGTACTGTCACGCCGCTGTATGTCGTCACTGTGCGCAGCCGTGTGGACGGCCAGCTCGACAAGGTGAATTTTGTTGAAGGGCAGATGGTCAAAGCCGGGGACCTGCTGGCAGAGATCGACCCGCGTCCCTTTCAGGTGACGCTGGATCAGGCCAAAGGGCAGCTGGAGCGTGACGAGGCGCTGCTGGCCAATGCCCACAAGGACATGGATCGCTACACCATGCTGCTCAAGCAGGACTCCATCGCCCGACAGCAGGTGGACACGCAGGCCTCGCTTGTGCGCCAGTACGATGCCGCACTCACCTCAGACCGTGCGGCTGTGGCCAGTGCGGCCTTGCAGCTGAACTACACCAAGGTCACTGCTCCGCTCACGGGGCGCGTGGGGCTGCGCCAGGTGGACCCGGGCAATATGATCCGCTCCACCGATGCCAACGGGCTGGTCATCATCACGCAGATGGACCCCATCGGCCTCATTTGCAACATCCCGCAGGAGCGTGTGGATGCCGTGCGCAGGCGTCTGGCCTCCGGAGACAAAGTGCAGGTGGAAGCCGTGGACAAGGAGATGAACAAGCTGCTCGGTCGCGGCCATCTGCTCACCACGGACAACCAGATCGACCTCACTTCCGGCACGCTCAAGCTGAAGGCGCAGCTTCCCAATGCCGACGGCCTGCTGTTCCCCAATCAGTTTGTGATTGCGCGTCTGCTCGTCAATACCGTGCCTAATGCCATTGTGGCCCCGACCAACTGCATCCAGCGCGGGTCCAAGGGCGCGTATGTCTATGTGCTGCAGGAGGCGGACAGCACCGTCAGCATGCACACCGTCACCACCGGCCCCACGCAGGGGGATCGCGTGCTCATCACGGAGGGGCTCAAGCCCGGGGACAAAGTCATCACGCAGGGAGTGGACCGCCTGCGAGATGGAGCCAAGGTGGAGGTCATCATTCCTGGCAAGCCATCTGCGGGCAGGCTGGCCAAAAGCGGTGATCAGGACAAAGAAAAAGGGAAGGGCAAGGGCGACAAGGCCGCCATGCTCCCCTGATGACGGCAACTGCTTGACCCCATACGCATGAATCCCTCACGCATCTTCATCGAGCGGCCCGTCGCCACCACGCTGCTGATGGTGGCCGTCCTGCTGGTGGGGGGACTGGCCTACCGTCTGCTGCCAGTGTCCGCACTGCCGCAGGTGGACTACCCCACCATCCAAGTCGTAACTCTTTACCCTGGCGCAGGTCCGGAGGTGATGACGTCTTCTGTCACCGCGCCGCTGGAGCGCCAGTTTGGGCAGATGCCCGGCCTGGCGCAGATGTACTCCATCAGCAGCGGCGGCTCCTCCGTCATCACGCTGCGCTTCACGCTGGGGCTGAAGCTCGACATCGCCGAGCAGAGCGTGCAGGCCGCCATCAATGCCGCCGCCACGCTGCTGCCCACGGATCTGCCCAACCCGCCGGTTTACAACAAGGTCAATCCCGCCGATGCGCCTATCATCACGATGGCGCTGACCTCACACACGCTGCCGCTCATCAAGGTGCAGGATGCCGCAGACACGCGCCTCGTGCCCAAGCTCTCCCAGATCTCCGGCGTTGGGCTCGTCTCACTCAGCGGCGGCATGCGTCCGGCTGTGCGCATCCGGGCCAATCCGGTGGCGCTTTCCGCCCGCGGCCTCAGCACCGAGGACCTGCGAAATGCCATCGCCATGGGGAATGTGAACCAGCCGAAGGGCGGCTTCGACAGCGCCACACGCAGCAGCACTGTGGATGCGAATGACCAGCTCATCTCCGTGGATGACTACCGCAATCTCGTGATCGCCTGGCGCAACAACGCCCCAGTGCGCGTCATCGATGTGGCCGATGTGGTGGACGAGGCGGAAAACGTGCGCCTGGCAGCGTGGGCGGATGTTCAGCCCGCCGTCGTCGTCAATGTGCAGCGCCAGCCTGGAGCCAACGTCATTGAAGTGGCGGACCGCATCAAAGGGCTGATCCCAAAGCTGAAGGAAAATCTGCCCAAGGCCGTGGACGTGCAGCTCCTCACGGACCGCACCACCACCATCCGCGCCTCCGTGGAGGACGTGCAGTATGAGCTGCTGCTCTCCATCGTGCTGGTGGTGGCCGTCATCTTCGTCTTCCTGCGCAGCTTCAGCGCCACCATCATTCCCGCCGTGGCCGTGCCGCTCTCCCTTGTGGGCACCTTTGCCGTCATGTGGGTCTTTGGCTTCAGCCTGAACAACCTCACGCTCATGGCGCTGACCATCGCCACCGGCTTCGTGGTGGATGACGCCATCGTGATGATCGAAAACATCGCGCGCTACATCGAGCATGGAGACTCCCCCATGGAGGCCGCCCTCAAAGGTGCGCGGCAGATCGGCTTCACCATCATCTCGCTCACGCTCTCGCTCATCGCCGTGCTCATTCCGCTGCTCTTCATGCAGGACGTGGTGGGCCGCCTCTTTCGCGAGTTTGCCATCACGCTGGCCATTTCCATCATCATCTCCGCCTTTGTCTCCCTCACGCTTACTCCCATGATGTGCGCGCGCCTGCTCAGGCACGGCGGGGAGGGGCCCGTAGCACAGATGGTCGCACGCGGATTTGATGCCATCATCGCCGTCTATGGCCGCGTGCTGCGTGTGGTGCTCAATCATGGGGCAACGACGATGCTCGTCTTCATTGCTACTCTCGTGGCCACCGGCGTGCTCTATGAGAGCGTGTCCAAAGGGTTCTTCCCCCTGCAGGACACGGGGCTCATCCAGGGCTTTGTGGAGGCTCCGCAGAATGTGTCCTTCTCAGCGCTTGGGCGGCGGCAGCAGGCGCTGGCGCGGCTCATTCTTGAAGACAATGCCGTGCAGAGCGTCTCCTCATTCATCGGTGTGGATGGTGTGAACACCACGCCCAACACCGGCCGCCTGCTCATCAACCTGCGCCCGCGACATGAGCGCGATGCCACCGCCATGCAGGTCGTGCGCCGGCTGCAGGACAAGGCCAACCGCCTGCCCGACGTGCAGCTCTACCTCCAGCCGGTGCAGGATCTTAACATCGAAGACCGCGTCAGCCGTACGCAGTTCCAGTTCACCTTGCAGTCCCCCGACATCGAATCACTGCAGGACTGGACGCACGCCCTCGTGGAGGAGCTGCGTGAGTCTCCGCTGCTCGCTGATGTGGCCGATGATCTGCTTGATCGAGGCCTGCAGGCGCGTGTCATCATCGACCGCGAAACCGCCAGCCGTCTTGGAGTCACCGTCGCCGCCATCGATGCCGCGCTTTACAATGCCTTTGGCCAGCGGCTCGTCTCCACCATCTTCACCCAGAGCGGGCAGTACCGTGTGGTGCTGGAGCATGACCTGGAGTTTCAGGAGGGGCTGGCAGCCTTTGACCAGGTGCGTGTGCCCTCCACCAGCGGCCAGCAGGTGCTGCTGAACACGGTGGCCAGGATCGTTGAAGAACCCGCCACGCTGGCCATCGCGCATCAGGATCAGTTTCCAGCCGCCACGGTGTCTTTCAATCTTGCTCCAGGCGTCTCCCTGGGGGCGGCGGTGGCGGAGATCCAGCGGATCAAGAACGAGATCGAGATGCCCGAGAGCATCGAGACCGCTTTTGCCGGCACGGCACTGGCCTTCCAGAGTGCGCTGAGCAATCAGCTCCTGCTCATCCTTGCCGCCGTCGTGGTCATGTACCTCGTGCTCGGCATATTGTATGAGAGCTTCATCCACCCGCTCACGATTCTGTCCACGCTGCCCTCAGCCGCCGTGGGCGCGCTGCTGGCGCTGGAGCTGACGCACAGCGAGCTCGGCGTCATGGCCATCATCGGGATCGTGCTGCTCATCGGCATTGTGAAAAAGAACGCCATCATGATGATCGACTTTGCCATCGAGGCCGAGCGCGAGCACGGCATGGCTCCGCGGGAGGCCATCTACCAGGCGTGCCTGCTGCGTTTCCGCCCCATCCTCATGACCACGCTGGCTGCGCTGCTCGGCGCACTGCCGCTCATGATCGGCACCGGGGAGGGCTCAGAGCTGCGCCATCCGCTGGGCCTCACCATGGTGGGTGGCCTGCTTTTCAGCCAGCTGCTCACACTTTTCACCACGCCGGTCATTTATCTCATCTTTGACCGAATTGCCCCCTCTGCACATCGTCAGCAGGTGGCGGAGCAGTCCACCCTAGCAAGCCCAGCCATCGCATGAGTTTTACGGACACCTTCATTCACCGGCCCGTGGCGACGACGCTCGCCACGCTGGCGGTTGCATTGGCAGGTGCGCTGGCCTACACCAGCCTGCCAGTGTCTCCGCTGCCGCAGGTGGACATGCCCTCCATCTCCGTCTCCGCATCGCTGCCCGGCGCCAGTCCGGAGACGATGGCCGCCACCGTGGCCACGCCGCTGGAGCGTGCGCTGGGACGCATTGCAGGTGTCACAGAGATGACATCGTCCTCCTCCATGGGGAGCACCAGCATCAGCCTGCAGTTTGACATCAGCAGGGATGTGGACAGCGCCGCGCGGGATGTGGAGGCCGCCATCAATGCCTCCCGCAGCCTGCTGCCCACCGGCATGCCGGGAAATCCGACCTACCGCAAGATGAACACGGCGGACTCGCCGATCATGATCATGGCGCTGACTTCGGACGTGGCGACGCCAGGACAGATGTATGACGTGGCCTCGACCGTGATCGCGCAAAAGATCTCCCAGGTGGACGGGGTGGGTAATGTCAGCATCGGCGGCAGCTCGCTGCCTGCTGTGCGCGCCACCATGAGCATGCCCGCCCTCACGCGGGCCAATCTGACCATGGAGGACGTGCGCGCCGCGATCACTGGCGCAAACGTGACGCGACCCAAGGGGGTGGTGGAGGACCGCACCCACCGCTGGCAGGTGGTGGCGAGCGACCAGCTCTCCCATGCGGACGAGTACAAGAAAATCATCGTCAGCTACAGCAACGGCGCCGCCGTGCGCCTAGCTGATCTCGGAGAGGTGACCGATGCTGTGCAGGACGCCTACAACTACGGCAGCACCAATGGCAAGGCTTCCGTCTCATTCATCGTCTTCCGCCAGGCAGGAGCCAACATCATCGAGGTTGTGGACAAGATCAAAGCCCTCATGCCGCGTCTGAAGGCCATGATCCCCGCAGCCATGAACCTGGAGATCACCATGGAGCGCACCATCACGATCAAGGCCTCGATCGATGATGTGCAACACTCGCTTCTCATCGCCATTGGTCTAGTCGTTCTGGTGGTGTTTGCCTTCCTGCGCCGTGCACGGGCCACGCTCATCCCCGGTGTGGCCGTGCCCGTCTCCCTGCTCGGCACCTTTGGTGTCATGTACCTCTGCGGCTACAGCCTGGACAATCTTTCCCTCATGGCTCTCACCATCAGCACCGGCTTTGTGGTGGACGATGCAGTTGTGGTTTTGGAAAACATCACGCGCCACATCGAAAGCGGCATGCCCGTGATGGAGGCGGCGCGGCGCGGCACGCGGGAGGTCACCTTCACCGTCATCTCCATGAGCATTTCGCTCGTGGCGGTGTTCATCCCCATCCTGCTCATGGGCGGGCTCATGGGGCTGCTGTTCCGGGAATTTGCCGTGGTGCTCTCCGTAGCCATCGCCGTTTCCCTCGTGGTATCCCTCACCACGACGCCCATGATGTGCGCACGCATGGTCAGGGCGGATGCCCATGACCACAAGCCGGGCTTTTTTGCCCGGTTTTCAGAGGGGGTTTTCCTCTGGGTGCAGTCCTTCTATGCCTACACGCTGCACATCGCGCTGCGCCATCGCTGGCTCACGCTCTGCTCGCTTCTTGGCATTGTGGGGCTCACCGGCTGGCTCTATGTCACGATCCCCAAGGGGTTCTTCCCACAGCAGGACAACGGGCTGCTCATCGGCAACATCAGCGCCGACCAGAACATCTCCTTCCAGGCCATGCGCGACAAGATCATCACGATCGCCAGCCTCGTGCAGAACGACCCAGCGGTGGCCAAGCTCAATGCCAGCTGCGGCTCTGACTCCCGCATGGGCGGCCCCAAAAACACCGGACGTGTCTTCGTGGCGCTCAAGCCCCTGGCAGAGCGTGAGCCCATGGACGTCATCCTGGCGCGGTTCCGTGGCAAGCTCTCCAAAATCCCCGGGGCCATGCTGCTGCTCATGCCATCGCAGGATCTGCGCATCGGCGGCCGCTCCAGCCGTGCGCTGTATCAGTACACCCTGATGGCCAATGACGTGGCCACCCTCCGCAATGTGGAGCCCAAGGTGCGGCTGGCTCTGCTGGGGCTCAAGGAGCTCACGGATGTGAACAGCGACTTTGAAGACAAAGGGACCGTGACCCGCCTCGTGGTGGACCGCGACGCCTGCGCCCGCATCGGCGTGAGCATGCAGGCCGTGGATGCGGCGCTCAACAGCTCCTTTGGCCAGCGCATGGTCTCCACCATCTATGCGCCTCTGAACCAGTACCGTGTCATTCTGGAGGCCTCTCAAAACGACGACGCCGGAGCCCTCGAGCACGTGATGGTGCGCGCCACCTCCGGCAAGCTGGTGCCGCTGAATCAGCTGACCCGCTGGGAGGCAGCGCCCGCGCCGCTCTCCATCAGCCATCAGGGGCAGTTCACCGCGCTCACCTTCTCCTTCAATGTGGCTCCCGGCACGTCCTTTGCCCAGGCCACCGAAGCCGTGACAGAAACCGTGGACAAGCTGAATCTGCCGGAAGACGTGCAGCGCATCTTTGCTGGAACGGCGGGCGCTTTCCAGGCCTCGCTGAACAACCAGCCCATCCTAATCCTCACCGCGCTCATCGTCATCTACCTTGTGCTGGGCATTCTTTACGAGAGCTTCCTGCACCCGCTCACCATCCTCTCCACGCTGCCCTCCGCCGGGGTGGGGGCGCTGCTGGCGCTGTATGTCTTTGGCATGGACTTCAATGTCATGGCCATGATCGGCATCTTTCTGCTCATCGGCATTGTTAAAAAGAACGCCATCATGATGATCGACTTTGCGCTGGAGTCCGAGCGCGAACGCGGGCTGGACTCCTTTCAAGCCATTTACCAGGCCTGCCAGCTGCGCCTGCGCCCCATCCTGATGACCACCGCCGCAGCGCTGCTGGGCGCGGTGCCGCTGGCTTTTGGTACTGGTGTGGGCTCCGAGCTGCGCCGCCCGCTGGGCATCGCCGTGGTGGGCGGGCTCATCGTCAGCCAGGTGCTCACGCTTTACACCACGCCGGTTGTGTATCTCTTTCTCGACAGCCTGCGGCTTCGATTCCTGAAAAAGCACCACATTTCAGCCGTGACGCTGCCCGCCTCCGCTCCTGTTACCCTATGATGAACCGTCTCCTTCTCCCACTGCTCACACTGGCTGCGGCCGGCTGCAGTTTCTCTCCCAAAAAGCAGGCTCCTGCCATGAAGCTGCCTGCCCATTTCAAGGAGAGCAAAGAATGGAAGGTGGCCGTGCCTGCGGACCATCTGCCGCGTGGAAACTGGTGGTCCATCTTCCATGACAGGGACCTCGACGCCATCATGCAGAGCCTGGAAGTGTCCAACCAGTCTCTCCAGTCCGCCGTGGCCAAGGCGCAGCAGACCTCGGCGCTGCTCACCGCCGCCAAGTTTGCCTTCCTGCCCACCGCCTCCACCAGCGCCGACTACACGGTGAACATGAGTGGTGCCCTGGGTGGTGGCGGCAGCGCGAACTCCATCAATGCTGCCAGGGCAGGATCTGGGGTGAAGAAGATCCAGTCGATCAGCGGCCAGGCCAACTGGGAGATCGACGTCTGGGGGCGCCTGCGCCACAGCGCCAAGGCCACCAAGGCTGACTCCGAAGCCGCCAGGGCCGATGTGGAAACCATGCGCCTCACCCTGCAGGCGCAGGCCGCGCAGAGCTACTTCACTCTGCGTGCTGCGGATGCCCAGAAAAACCTTCTGGAGCGCCAGGTGGCCAGCTACGCCAAGTCGCTGGAACTGACCCAAAACCGCAAGGCCCAGGGCGTGGCCTCGGAGGCGGACGTGGCCCTTGCGGCCACGCAGCTCGCGACCGCGCGTGCCGCACTCATCGACGTGGGCGTCAACCGCGCCACCATGGAGCATGCCATCGCCGTGCTCACGGGGCGCACTCCGGCGGAGTTTGGACTGAAGCCCGCCACACTGGCCACCCACATCCCCGGCCTGCCCTCCAATGCGCCCTCCACGCTGCTGCAGCGCCGGCCGGACATCGCTGCGGCTGAGCGCCGTGTGGCTGCCGCCAATGAGCGCATCGGTGCTGCCATCGCCGCCTTCTTTCCCACCATCTCCTTCAGTGCCTCCTCTGGCTGGCGCGCTCTGACCAATCTCCTCGCGCAGGGAAACAATTACTGGTCCTTTGGCCCCGACGCCACCTTCAACCTCCTGGACAGCGGCCAGCGCATCGCCGCCAAGGCCCAGGCGGACGCCACCTGGCGCCAGACCGTGGCCGACTACCGCCAGGCCGTGCTCACCGCCATGCAGGAGACCGAGGACGCCCTCTCCACCCTGCGCATCCTCTCCGCCGAATCCCTGGCCCAGGATGAAGCCGTGCGCGCCGCCCGTGAGAGCGAGCGCATCGCTGTGAACCAATACCAGGCCGGCACGCTGAGCTACATCAATGTGACCACAGCCCAGGCCTCCGCACTGAATGCCGAGGTCAGCGCCATCAACATCCGCTCCCGCCGCCTGCTGGCCACCGTGGCCTTGGTCAAGGCCCTCGGCGGCGGGTGGTGAGAGCCTAGCCACACCGAATGACGAAAGCAGTCATTCGGTGTGGCTTCATGCTCCTCCCAGATGCGGGGGAGTGGCTGAAAATTGCGGTTTCCAAGCCGAAAAATGGCGTCAACTTTCCGTCCGGCCTAATTTCCTGCCGTGTCCGCTCGTTCCAACCCTGAACTTACGCATGCCCGACCCCCACGTACAGGATGAAGCCGCCGTGTTGGTCAGACGTGCCCTGGATCAGCATGAAAGCACGCTCATCGCCTACACGACCGGCATCCTCGGTGGAGACACCGAGCGTGCGCGGGATGTCGTGCAGGACGCCATGCTGCGCCTCTACCTCAGCGAGCCCGAGCGCGTGCGGGAAAATCTCAAATCCTGGCTCTTCACCGTCTGCCGCAACCGCGCCTTTGACATCCTCCGCAAGGAGCAGCGTCTGGACCTGGGCAATGAGGAGCTCATCGAGGCCGCCACCGACCACGAGCCCGACCCCGCCCAGCATGCCGGCACGCACGAGCTCTATGAGCGGATCTGGAAATGCGTGGACCGCCTGCGCCCCAATCAGCGCGAGGTCGTCCGGCTCAAGTTTCTCCACGACTGCTCCTACCAGGAGATCGCAGGCATCACCGGTCTCAGCATCGGCAATGTCGGCTTCATCATGCACCATGCCATCAAGAAGCTGCGCGAGCTCATGAACAACGACGTCAGCGAAGAATACATCCCCACAAGATCATGAACCCCCTTCAGGACAATCCCCACTTCACCGCCTACGCGCTCGGAGAGCTCAGCGGAGAGGAGGCGCGTGCCATGCACGAGATGCTGGCCAGCACGCCCGCCGCCGCCCATGAGCTGGAGCAGATCGAGGCCGTGACCGATGCCCTGCGCCATGGAGCGCCCATCCCGCTGGCACGCCTGACGCATGAGCAGCGCCACGCTGTGCTGCACCCTGCCAATCTCCCGCGCCGCATCCAGCCCATGATGCCCCGCGCGCCGCGCAAGCCCGCGCCGCAGCTCTTCTGGCCCGTCATGGGCACGCTGGCAAAGATCGCGGCTGTGGCCACCCTCACCGGGGCCGCCTTCTTTGCAGGCTGGTCCTTTGCCCCTGATATGCGCACCGCCGCAGAGCAGGGCAGCCCCGCCCCGAAGCCAGATGCCGCACCCGCTCCGCAGCTGACTGCCACTGCAAAAATAGCCGCTCCCCAAGCTCTGCCAGCACCAGCACCTAAAGTGGTTGCTGTCCCCGCGCCAGCACCTCAGGTCGTGACTGCAGCCGTGGAAAAGAAGGAGGTGGAGGTCGTCGCCGTGCCGCCTGCACAAGTCCCCACGCCAGTGCCGGCTCACGCAGCGCCTGAGGTGGCGGTGGCCAAGACCGCCCCAGCACCCGCTGCCAAGTCAGCAGCTCCTGCTGCCGCCCCGGCCCAGGGGTTTGCCATGACCTCCGGACGCGGAGTCTTCGTCAGCACCACCAAGCAGGCTTCCGACCAGTACAACCTGCACCCCGCCCAGCTGCGCCCGCTGCTCCCTGCCAAGCCCAAAGGCGAGATCTTTGCCTCTCCCGCGCCGGCGGCAGCCCTGCAGGAAAAGCCCGAGACCAAGCCCGAGCGCCCCTCCCTTTACATCCACTCATGGAAGGCTGAAGTGGCCTCCTGCCCGTGGAACCCCGCCAACCGTCTCATGCGTGTGGTCATCCAGCTCCCGGCAGACCAGTCTGCCGTGCTCGCCTCAGACGCAGCCTTCCCCGTGCAGGTCAGCTTTGACCAGGCCAACGTCAAACAGTTCCGCATGCTCTGCGAGCGCCACCTCGCCGCCGCTGAGCGCCGCAGCGCTGGCAGCCATGTGCTCTGGTATGAATTTCAGCCCAATGGCACTGGAGACAATGTCCGCCAGGTGGCCACCGTCACCCTGCCAAACTCCCACTTCACCTCCCAGACCGTCGGCCCCTTCGACAGCAGCAAGCTCCAGGTCATCGACCGCGGCTACTCCCTGCTCAATGCGCGCGAGGACTTCGTCTTTGAGACCTCCGTCGTCGGCTTTGGCCTCCTGCTGCGTGGTGCAGACCACATCGGCGGCCTGAATCACGACCTCGTGCTGAACCTCGCCAAACAGGGCCAGGGCGCCGACACCTCAGGCGAGCGCACCCGCTTCATCCACCTGGTGCAGGACGCCCGCCGCGCCGCAGGCCTGTAGGGCAGGGCAGCTGGCAGGGCTGGCTGTCCCCAGTCAGCCGCGTGAGGCCTGCAATCATCAAGCGGAACGTTGTCTGCGAATGGCGGCGCAGGAGTCACGAATACCACGAAATGCTCGAATGCAGCAGATGTGGGTGTTTTTGAGCTTCCGATAACGCTCACGCATCCTGCAGGATCCGCCCGCTGAAGCGGGTGTTGGCCGGTGCATACAGCTTGTGCCCCAGGGCGAGATAGCGCTCGCGCAGCTCCTCGCGGTGCTCCTGCATCACCTCCTGCCATGGGCTGCGCCGTACGGCAAAGGCGGGCTCCGTGGCCAGATTTGCCAGATCCTGATCCCGCCCCAGCAGATGGCCCAGCCGCTGCGCGCGCCGGATGCGCCGGGCAGAGCCCCGCAGGTGGGAGAGTGCCAGCGTCTGGAAATACAGGTCCTTCACCCGGTGCCGCCAGCGGTGCAGCGTGCGGCAGTTCGTTGTCTCGCAGGCCTCCTTCATCAGCCGCCGCCCCTTGCGGTAGCAGCGTGCATGCTCCTCCAGAATCTGCTCCTCTGTCAGCGACTCGATGCACGTGCTGTCAATGAGACGGCCCATCGCGTAAAGCTGGTGCAGCAGGCCTGCGGCGGCAGGGGCCCTTGTCCCCGTGCCCAGCAGCTGCGGGCGGTGCCTGGGCTCCAGATGAAAGCGGCGCGCCAGTTTGTCGATCAGCCGGCAGCGCACCACCTGCTCGCGGTTTCCGGCGCAGGCGTTTTTCACCGTGCGCAGGTGTAGCCGCATGGCCTGCATCGTCTGCTCCTCCATGCCTGCCTGCGCCAGCCGCAGCAGCGCCAGCATCTTCTTCATGCGCACGCGCAGCTGGTGAGTGGCGCTCTCTTCATGCACGGCCATCCTCCGCACATCATCCTGCGCACGGTCGCACAGCTGATGCAGCAGACGCTTCAACCTCCGGCCCGTGAGGCCCGCAGAGTGGCGGCTTGGCTTCATGGACTGCCATTCAGCCGTGAGTCCCTCCAAACGGCAAGAAAGAGTTTTTCACATTCGTCCGCCAATCCTGGCAACAACTCCGCCGAAATGAATCCTTTGCCTGATTGACTCCAATCTCTGGGGCCGCTGGAAATGCCGTCACATTCGGCCTGCGGCGGCTTTTTTCACTCTGCCAGCCCGGGTGGGCGAAAACTTTCGTTGATTCATGTGTCTCCGATGCCAGCGTGCGGCCGTAACCCCTCTCACACACCCACCCCATCCACATCATGGCCAGCGAAGCAGTCGTCACCCTCACCGAAGCAAATTTTGAAGCCGAAATCTCCTCCTCCACCGTGCCGGTGATCGTGGATTTCTGGGCTGAATGGTGCGGGCCCTGCCGCATGCTGGGACCCATCCTCGATGATCTGGCCAAAGAGCAGGCCGGCAAGGTCAAGATCGGCAAGGTGAACGTGGATGAATCCCCCAACCTCTCCGCGCAGTTCAGCGTGCGTTCCATCCCCATGCTCGTCTTCTTCAAAGGCGGCAAGGCTGTGGAAAGCGTCGTCGGCGTGCAGTCCAAGGACGCCCTGACCAAGCGCCTCGCCGCCCTTGCGTAAGAAGCACAGGCATTCTCAAGCTTACGCTCTGTCATGCAGGGCATCCGCAGACACCGCAGGCATCTCCTGCGGTGTTTTCGTTTTCAGGTTACACGCTGGTAGCGCTCACCCGTTGTCAGCCATTCCCCCAATCTTGGGAACCATTTGCCCCAGCCAGCCGCGTATCCATACTGCCAGCAGCACTCCGCCCACACCTCTTTCACCGCTTTCTCCACCGATGCCGAACGCCAGCACCAGACGCCCGCAGACACACGCGCATTTCCTTGGCCTCACCCGCTTTCTGCTTCTTCTGCTGCTCTCCTCTTTTCTCTTTCAGTCTTCAGCTTTCTCTCAGACCGGCCTCAAGATCCAGCTCGTCTCAGAGACCACCGCCATCGTCCCCGGCCAGCCCTTCACCGTCGGTCTCTGGCTGCAGCATGAGCACGGCTGGCACACCTACTGGCGCTTTCCTGGCATCGTCGGCGTGCCCACGCAGATGAAGTGGAAACTGCCGCGCGGTTGGAAGGCCGGGGAGCTGGTGTATCCGGAGCCGGAGCGCACGCTGATGTTTCAGATCAAGGCGCAGGGGTTTGACCGCGATGTGATGCTGCGCACGGAGATCACGCCGCCAGCGAATTTGAAGGCGGGGGATTCCATCACGCTCAGCGGCAACGCCTCCTGGATGTGCTGCGGGAACTCCTGCCACCCGGGCTCGATGGATCTCAGCCTGACGCTGCCCGTGGCTGCCGCGGCTGAAGTGAATGCGAAGTGGCACAAGCTGCTGGATGCCGAGCGCGCGCGCGCCGAGCAGACAAGCGATGCCTGGACCAGCAGTGTCAGCGAGAAGGGCGAGGCGCTCACCCTCATTCTCAAGCCCGCCAGCGCTGGGGCCCGTGTGTGCAAAAACCAGCGCGAGGCCGACAAGATCATCGTCTTCACCGAAGACGGCTGGTTCGACAGCGACAAGCCGCAGACCGTGCTGCTGCACTCCGATGGCACGCTCACGATCACGCTGATCAAAGCAGACACCTACATGGGCGGTCCCAAGCCTCCGGCCACACTTCGTGCCATCCTGAGGAATGACGAGGGGTGGCTGCAGGGTGGTGGGCTAAGGTGTCTGCAGGTGGAGCCGAGGATTGTGAGGGGGTGATCGGCATCGGATGTTAGGTGTCCTGCCTAAAGCTTTTATCCAGCGTTATCATTCGCGCGCAGGACAGGCTGGAAGCCTGTCTCCCGTTGACAGCCGGGACGGCTATCCTCCAAAGTAACGCATGAGTTTTCGTGATGGGCCGCCTGATTTCGAGCCGCTGGATTCGTCGTGTCCCATTATCAAACTCCGGCGTAAACTGCCTCATTGGACCCAGGATGGAGCCACCTACTTCATCACCTTTCGACTGGCCGACTCACTGCCTGCTGAAAAGCTCCGTGAGATGGAGCGCTTTCGCGAAGACTGGCTGCTCGCTCATCCTGAACCACGACAGGATGAAGCATTGCAGGAACTTCATCGCGAGACCATGCGCCGTGTGGATGAATGGCTGGATGCTGGAAGCGGCGACTGCTGGCTGCGAGATCCCGCCTGTGCCGGAATCGTCAGCCGTGCGTTGCATCACTTTCATGAGCTGCGCTGCTTTCTCTCCTGCTACTGCATCATGCCCAATCACGTGCATGTGCTGGTGCGTCCGTTCGTGGGCATGGACTTGGCGGACCTGCTGCACTCGTGGAAAAGCTACACCGCCAAGGAGATCAACAAACGCCTGGGACGAACCGGTGAGTTTTGGGAAGCCGAGAGCTACGACTCATTGGTCAGAGACGTGGAGCATCTCTGGAGAGCGCTGAGGTATATCGGCAAAAATCCGGCCAAAGCAGGCCTGCCGGAGTCACAATGGGTGCGCTATGTCCATCCCACCTGGGAGAAAGCTGGCTGGGGCTTCGCCAAGTGATCGGTATCGGAGGTTAGGATTCCAGCCTGACCACGGCCTGAGGCGTCCCGCCTTCAGCTTTTACTCAGCGCGATCATTCGTTCACAGGACAGGCCGGAGGCCTATCTCCCTTGGACAGCCGGGACGGCTATCCTCCGGATTTGAGCCCTTTGTACACCCCAAAGTCATTGAAGAAGAACTTCTTCGCCAGCCAGTACATCCAGTGCTTCTCAGGCACTTCCTCGCCTTCGCGCCACTGGCTGGTGCGTGGGGTCATGGATTCGATTTCGGCCATGGCGGTCTGGCGGATGGTGGAGTCTTTGGCGGTGTGCTTGGTGACGACGGCTTTCACCAGATCGGGGCGCTCGAGGACGATGCAGCCGCGCGTGTTTTGAGAGGCGATGCTGCGGAAGTCGCGGAGGAATTCGGAGCCGGTGAAGACGTCATAGAGGTCGCGCTCGGTGCGGACGCTTTCTTTGGCAAACTGGATGATGGGGCAGGGCTCGATGGCGCCGGTGGGGCTGATGTGGTGGCTGATGCCATTCGCCATGGGGCAGAGGGCCTGGCCGTTGTGGTCGTAGTAGGCATCGACGATGGCGATGGGCAGCTTGGCGCGCATGTTGACGACGAACTTGCGCACCTGGGTGATCTGCTCGGGCGTGAGGGCGAGCTCGGCGCTGATCTTGGGGCCAACGGGGCGGTAGGTGTGATACCAGGCGTAGTGCACGCCCATGTCGATGAGGCGGCGCAACCAGCGCTCGGTGAGGAGGTCGTCGATGTTGGTCTTGCAGAGGCTGGTGGCGACGCCGGTGAGCACGCGGGCGTCCAGGCAGTTTTGCAGGCCGCGCAGGGTGCGGGTCAGCACGTCCTTGTTGCCCCGGCGCTCGTTGCTCACGATCTCGGTGCCTTCGATGCTGACAAGCGGGGTGATGTTTCCGAGTTTGCGCATGTTTTCAGCAGCCTTGGCGGTGATCATCTGGCCGTTGGTGAAAACCTGGAAGTAGGCGTCCGGGTGCATGGAGAGGAAGTCGAAGAGCTCCGGATGCATGAAGGGCTCGCCGCCCAGGATGCCAAAGAAGGCATTGCCACGGCGCTTGGCGTCGTTCACGATCTTGTTGAGCTCATCGAGGTTCAGGGACTCGCGGGGCTTGTCCACGTCCACCCAGCAGCCCTGGCAGCGGAGGTTGCAGGAGTTGAGGATGGAGATGTAGAAGAAGGGGGGGAAGAACTGCCCCTGCTTCATGCGCTGCTTGTGCAGCATGACGGACCGCGCCCCCTTATAGCCAAAATTCCATCCGATCTTGGCCAGGCAGAGCGGATCGACGGTGCTGAGGATGCGGGAGGTGAGGGAGAAGATCATGGTCAGGGGGCTGGGCGGGGCGGCTCTTTACATACACCGCAGAGTTGGGAACGCCGCAGAGATTTGTTTTGTTGAATTTTTCTCTGCGGTTTTCCTGCCTCCAAGGGGCGGGGGTGGGAATAGTTGTGGGCTGCCTTAAACTTCCATTGGCTTCCCCATGGCGCTTCGTTAGTCTGAACGGGTGAGTTACCAAGTTTTTGCCCGTAAATACCGCCCCAAGACCTTCGCAGACGTCCTCGGCCAGGAACATGTTGTGCGCACGTTGCGCAACGCCATCGCCCAGCAGCGCCTGGCGCATGCCTACCTCTTTGTGGGGCCGCGTGGCACGGGCAAGACCTCCACGGCGCGTATTTTTGCCAAGGCTCTGTGCAGCAAAAACGGGCCGAGCATCGACTTTGACCCCGAGGACGAGCTGAGCCTGGAGATCGCCGAAGGCCGCTGCATGGACGTGCTGGAGATCGACGGTGCCAGCAACAACGGCGTGGAGCAGGTGCGCGAACTGCGCGACAACGTCAAATACGCCCCCACCCGCTGCCGGTACAAAATCTACTACATCGACGAGGTGCACATGCTCACGACCGGGGCCTTCAATGCGCTGCTCAAGACCCTGGAGGAGCCGCCGGAGCACGTGAAGTTCATCTTTGCCACCACGGAGCCGAACAAGATCCTCCCCACCATCATCAGCCGCTGCCAGCGCTTTGACCTGCGCCGCATCCCGAATGCGGTCATCGCCAAGCACCTGCTGCACATCGCCAGCCTGGAAAATGTGGACCTGGATGAAAAGGCGGCCTACGCCATCGGCAAAGGTGCCGAGGGCGGCATGCGCGATGCGCAGTCCATGCTGGACCAGCTGGTGGCCTTCTGCGGAGACAAGATCACCGAGCAGGACGTGCTGGATGTCTTTGGCTTCACCTCAGGCGAGTCCGTGGCAGCTCTGGCACGGCACATCCTGGAAAGCGACACCGTCAGCTCCCTGCGCGCCGTGTATGAGCAGAACGAGGCTGGCAAGGAGCTGGGCCGCTTTCTGGCAGACCTCATCCAGCATTTCCGCACGCTGCTGGTGCATCAGGCTGACCCCGAGGCCGCCACGGAAGATCTGAGCCCCGAGCTGTCTCAGGAAGTGGCCGCCCAGGCCGAGATGGCCACCACGGAGCAGCTCCTGCGTGTGGTGGACGGTCTGGCCGATGTGGATGCCCGCATGCGCTGGGCCAGCAACAAGCGCCTGCACTTTGAGCTGGGCGTGATCGCCGCCGTGCAGAGCCTGAACGAGGTGGCCATTAGTGATGTGATCGCCGCGCTGGACTCTGGCAGCGCCGAGGGGCTCTCCCGCCCGCAGCCTGCGCCGCGCCCACAAAGTGCACCTCCTCCCATCCGTCGTGCCGCCGCGGCTCCCGCCGTCATCGCTGAGAGGCCGCAGCCAGCGCCTGCTCCAGCAGCCCGTGTGCCTGAGCCGGTGCTCGCACCTGCAGAGCCTGTGGCCAAGGCCGCACCGCCACCCGCTGAGCCCACACCAGCTCCAACTCCGGCCCCAGCCCCTGTGGTGGCTCGTGCCCCCGAGCCTGAGCCCAAACCGACCCCGGCTCCCGTGCCTGCACCCGCGCCAGTGGTCCGGGAGGCTCCTGCTCCCGCAGCGGTGTCTGAAGCCCCTGCCTTGAGCGAGGAAGAGGTGTGGAAGCGTCTTGTGGCCATCGTGCAGGAGCGCCGCCCGCTCATCATTTCCTGGATGCACTCAGCCACGCTCATGAGCATCACTCGCAACGTGCTGAAGGTGGGATTCCCCACGAGCGAGGGCTTTGCGCGAGACAGCCTCATGCGTCCGGCGCAGATAAACTTTCTAGAGAGCGCGGCCCAGGAGATCCTGGGGCAGTCCGTGAAGATCGAGTTTGTGCTGGATCCCAGTCTGAAGGCTCCGGAATTTTCCGAGATGGGTCTCGGACTGATGGATGACCCGCCGCCTGTCGCCGAGCCGAAGCCTGAAGCCAAACCCGCTCCCAAAGCGGAGGCTCCGAAAGCCGAGGCCGCCAAACCCGCCGAGCCAGCAGCTTCGGCTGGGCCGCAGCTCCCTGACGATTTCTACCAGGACCCCCTTATTCAGCAGGCGATGGTGAAGTTTAAGGCCAAGCTGGTGCCTGCGAATTGAGATGAGCCAGGTTTGAGCCAAGGCTGGCGCGCAAAAAGCTGGCAATGAGAGCGCCGCTGTCGTTGGATGGCGGCTTTCCCACGCCATGACCTCTGCACCCACCGGCCATCCACGCGGCATCTACACGCTCTTTTTCACCGAGATGTGGGAGCGCTTCAGCTACTACGGCATGCGTGCGCTGCTGGTGCTCTACATGGTGGCGGAAGTGCGGCGTGGTGGCATGGGGCTCACGGATGAAATGGCTGCAGCCATCTACGGGCTGTACACCGCGCTCGTGTATATGACGGCGCTGCCCGGTGGTTGGGTGGGAGATCGTCTGCTGGGGGCGCGCTCCGCCGTGTGGTGGGGGGGCATCATCATCGCCTGCGGGCACGTGGTGCTGGGTCTCCACAGCACGCAGTCGTTTTTCATCGGCCTCATCCTCGTGGCCTTTGGCTCCGGCCTGCTGAAGTCCAACATGAGCGCACTCGTGGGCCAGCTCTATCCCGAGGGTGGCGCAAGACGAGATGCAGGCTTCACCCTTTTCTACATGGGCATCAATGTGGGCGCGCTTTTCGGCCAGCTCATGTGCGGCTGGCTGGGCGAGCATGTGGGCTGGCGCTGGGGTTTCTCCGCTGCGGCGGTGGGCATGTTTCTGGGGTTGGTGCAGTTTCGCCTCACGGAACGGCATGTGGCGCACATCGGCCTGCGGGTGGAGCATGAGGGGCAGAATGTGCAGCGGGAGTGGCGCATGCTGCTTGTTGGGCTGGCCGGGGTGGTGGTGCTCGTGGTGCTGGGAGTGGCTGGCATGCTGCCGATCGATGCCGTCCGCTTTGCGCATTCCACAGCCTGGTTCATCACTGGTGTGGCGGCGCTGTATTTCCTCTGGGCCTTCTTTCTTGCCGGGCTGGATGTGGCGGAAAAGAAGCGCCTCGTGGTCATCCTGGTGCTGTTTCTGGCTTCGGCCCTCTTCTGGGCGGGCTTTGAGCAGGTAGGCTCGTCCTTCAGCATCTTTGCCGAGCGCTACACCCTGCGAAAGTTTGGCGGCTGGGAGGTGCCTGCCAGCTGGGTGCAGGCGCTCAATCCACTCTTCGTCATTGGTGCCGCTCCGCTGGTGGCTCTGATGTGGAATGCATTGGACCATCGTGGCACCAGCCCCTCGCTGACAACCAAGATGTCCTGGGCGCTGCTCATGCTGGCGTTGGGCTTCGTCGTGGCTGCCTGGGCGGCCGAGCGTGCGCTGGCCACGGGGCCGGTGTGGCCCACCTGGCTGATGAGCGTGGTCATCCTGCATACGCTGGGAGAACTCTTCCTCAGCCCCGTGGGTCTCAGCGCCGTGACCAAGCTCTCCCCGCCGCGCCTCACTGGGCAGATGATGGGCATCTGGTTTCTCGGCAGCTCTCTGGGAGACATCCTGGCTGGCATTCTGGCAGGCGGTGTGACCGGAGACGCCACCGCACAGATGCCTGAACGCTTCCTCCACGTGGCTCTCACTGCAGGGATTTCAGGGGTGGCGCTGCTTATCCTGGCGCGGTGGATCACGAAGCTGATGCCGGGGATCAAATGAGCCAGCGGCATGCGTCCGAGCCGCCAGCAGGGCATGGATAAAACGCGACATTTTCCAGGACTCCTGATGCAGCATCTGAGCCTATAGGTTCCACTTTTCATGCAAAGATTTGGCTTAGGCTGTGCGTTTCAGCGCCCCTGACCTCGCTGTGGCGGGAGTCGGGGCGGTAGGTGCGGGTGGTGGCTATGTTTGACGGGAAAGATGGGTTGAAAGTTTCCATCCCCGTTGAAAATGCCTCCCCCCGCAGCGAGGCCGTCGATCTCAATCATTTTTTCCAACCCTCTCATTTCCAATGATCCTGAAAAGCAGTGTCTGCCTTCTACTGTTGCTGTGTGCCAGTCTGCCGGAGCTGTGCCCTGCGGCGGAGGCTGTCAGCCTGGGAGAGCATTTTCTGACCACAGTGGGGCTGCACCGGGTGGCGGATATGATCGCCACGGACAGCAGCCACCTGACGGCTGCTATTCAGGGAGTGCTGCACGTGAAATCGTCCAAGATGCAAAAAACGAAGGACGGGCGCGGGGTGGAAAAGCGGGAGCTGGAGATCGCGCTGCGCGCCGGAAACAAAGATGCCACTTCACCACAGAAGGCTGAGTTGACTTACATCGGCGAGGAGGTGGATCTGCAGGCGCCCAAGACGGAAAACATCACGCTCTTTGACCGGTTGCAGCACCACCGCTGGCATGACGCCCCCGGTGAGGTGATGATCCTGCGCAAGAAGATCCCGTCCCGTGTGGACGAGGACTTTTCCTCCAAAGTGATCAAGCTGCCGCCTGGCACGCTGCGGCTGCTGGATGGCGCGCTGCAAAAGCGGCGGCAGCATGCGGAGTGGTTTGCATCGGAAAAGGGTGGCGAGACTGTGGCCGGGGCCATGGCCGCAGAGCTGAAAGGGGCGGACCCGCTCTGGGCGCTGGTGCTGCGCATGTGGCTGTGCTCTCACGGGAATGAGAAGTTTGCCCATGAGTGGACGACGGACTCAGGCACCCAGGTGGCGGCCTATGAGGCGGCGCTGGTCATGCACATGTTCGCAAAGCACGATTCGCTTTCTCCGGTCTTTGATCCGCTGGTGGAAAAGTCCCTGCACCACACCGGCACTGCTGGTGGTCTGGCGCTGGGTGCGCTCTGCGCCAGCGTGAGCTGCGAGCACGGGCTGATCTGCTGGTATGAATGCAAGTTTGTGCACCCCAAGACGGGCATGAGCTGGGAGGACTGGATGGAGCTGGCGCCAGCCATCCCGAAATGCCCGCCCTACGGTCTGGCCTGCCGCCTCAGTCTGGCCCATCACCCCAAACCCCAGGCCGCAGGCAGCGAACTGCTGCATCGTGTTCTGGTGGAGATGAGCCTGGTGGAAAAGTAGGGCAGGGGGCTGCAGCTACTCGTCGTCTTCTTCCCACTCCTGCATCAGGCGGGCCAGCTTGCGCTTCATGCCCACTTTGGCCACCGCATTCAGGCGGTCGATGAAGAGGATGCCGTTGAGGTGGTCGATCTCATGCTGAAAGGCGCGTGCCAGCAGGCCGTCGGCCTCCACGGTCACGGTGCTGCCGTCCAGCGTGGTGTAGGTCACCTTCACCTCGCTGGAGCGGCGGATGTCTCCGCGCAGGCGGGGGAAACTGAGGCAGCCTTCTTCGCCGATCTCCTTGTCCTTGCCGAGCTCGAGCACGGGATTGAGAAACACGATGGGCATGTGCTGCACCATGTCCACCTTCTCGCCGTTCACCTTCATGTAGGTGAGGCAGTCCGGATTGTGGGAGACATCGATGACGGCCAGCTGCACGTCCACAGCCACCTGCGGTGCAGCCAGGCCCACGCCATTGGCTTCCTTCATGGTCTCCAGCATGTCATCCGCCAGGGTGCGGATTTCAGGCGTGACCTCGGTCACGGGGCGGCATTTGGCGCGGAGCACCGGTTCAGGATAACGGACAATTTTACGTACCATATCCTCCCCTCATATCACCGGCTTTCCGCCCGCTCAAGCTCCGGAGTGGTTTTGTCCTTGCCAAGAGGTGGTGCTCTCCCTAGCCTCGCGCGCACTCACCCACTTATGAAGTCACCCGCCGCCAAGAAGCTGTTTGTCATGATGATTCTGGAGTTTTTCATCTGGGGGGCATGGCTGCCGCTGATCTGGGGGTACATGGGCAAAGACGGTCTCAATTTTACCGACACCCAGGTGGCGCTGGTGGGCACGGCCTTTGCGATCGCGTCCGTCATCGGCATCTTCTTCAGCAATCAGTTCGCGGACCGCAGCTTTGCGGCGGAGAAGTTTATGGCCTTCAGCCACCTGGTCGGCGGCGTGTCCATTCTGGCCATGTACTGGGTGAAGGATTTCCCCACCTTCTTTGCCCTGATGCTGGTGCACTCGCTCTTCTACGTGCCGACGATCTCTGTGGCCAACTCCCTTGCCTTCACGCACCTGCAGAATGCGCAAAAGGAATTTGGACTGGTGCGCATGGGAGGTACCATCGGGTGGATCCTGGCTGCATGGCCGCTCTATTTCATCCTGCAAGGGAAGTCGGGGGTGGAGGCTGTGACCGCCAGCCGGAACATCTTCCTCGTTTCCGGCATCTCCTCCCTGGTGCTGGCCTTCTTCAGCCTGAGCCTGCCACATACCCCGCCGAAGCCTGCGGCAGAAGGGGAAAGCAAGCTGGCCTGGCTCAGCGCCTTCAAGTTTCTGGGGCATCCCTACCTCCTCGTGCTGTTCATCGTGACATTCATCGACTCGACCATTCACAACGGTTACTTCCTCATGGCCGGCGGTTTCCTGGGCAGCAAGGCCGTGGGCATCAAGCCCGAGTGGATCATGCCCGTGATGAGCATCGGGCAGATCGCCGAGATCCTGACCATGGCAGTGCTGGGCGCAGTGCTGGCACGCCTGGGCTGGAAGACCACCATGACTCTGGGTATCATGGGCCACGCGGCGCGTTTTGCCATCTTTGCCTTCATGCCCGGAAATCAGACGATGATCATCGCTGTGCAGGTGCTGCACGGCATCTGCTACGCCTTCTTCTTTGCCACGCTGTACATCTTCATCGACGCCGCCTTCCCCAAGGATGTGAGGGCCAGTGCCCAGGGGCTCTTCAATCTCCTCGTGCTGGGCCTTGGAGACCTCGCCGCAAAGTGGATCTTCATCCCGCTGCAGGGCAGCCTGACCGCTGCGGATGGCTCGGTGAATTATCGTGAGCTCTTCCTCTGGCCCACCGGATTTGCGCTGGTGGCGACGGCGCTTCTGCTCGTCGCTTTCTGGCCGCCGAAGGAGCTCTCCTGCAATGTCGAAGTGAAGCACTGATTTCACCGCCTTCTCTTTCCATGAAGCCTCGCCTTCTCCTCTGCCTCCTGCTCGCCACCACCCTGCATGCGGCGGAGAAGAAGCCCCCGAAGGCCATGCGCCTGAAGGGCGATGTCATTCTGAGCGATGACTTCAAGGCGGAGAAGCTGGATGAAAAGTGGACTTTTGCCAAAGGCGAGGAGGCCGCAAAATTTGAGATCGCCAACGGCACCCTGCTCATGGATCAGGCCGCAGCCAAAGGGGCCGTCATCTGGCGTGCCTTTGACGCTCCGGTGGAAGACGCCTCCATCCAGCTGCTGGTCAAGCCCTGGGCCTGCTCGTGGATCGCCTTCGGCTTTTACACCCCCGGGGAAAGGCCCGGAGCACAGCGCAAGATCAACATCGCGCTGACTCCCACCGGCGTGGTGGCCGTGCGCGATGTGGAGAGCCAGACCAATTTGAAAACCGCCCACACCCGCGCCGATGCCGCCAAAGAATGGCAGCGCGTGGCATTTGAATCCAAGGGCGACAAGATCACCATCCTGGTGAACGACCAGTCCGTGCTCGAACTCAAAACCGAACTCACCCAGGGGCCGAAGGCCGGCGTGCTGCTGAACCTCTACGGAGGGAAGGGGAGCGTGGACGAGGTGGAAGTGAAGAAGCTGAAGTGAGGAAAGCGGAGGCGGTGATGCCTTTGTTCCCGTCCTCGATCACGGCGCTCTGTTTCAAGTTTAAGGTTTAAAGTTTGAAGTTGCTCCGCATCCCGGAACAGCGCTCTTTTGCTCATCCGTTCGTTTTCATCATTCGTCATTCCTTCCCATGAATCCTCCCGGCCTCGACCATCTCCTGACCTGCCTGCGTTTTCCCTCCGTCTCCACCGACTCCACACGCCGCGCTGATACGCGCGCCTGCGCGGAGTGGCTGCTGACGCATCTGCGTTCCATGGGACTCAGCGGTGCACTGCACGAGACACCGGGGCATCCGGTGGTGCTGGTGAAAAACAAGCACATCCCCGGCCGCCGTACCGTGCTGCTCTACGGGCACTATGACGTGCAGCCGGCCGAGCCGCTGGCCGAGTGGAAGACGCCCGCCTTTGAGCCCACCATCCGCGATGGCCGCATCTACTGCCGTGGAGCCACGGACAACAAAGGCCAGCTCATGGCCCATGTGCAGGGCATTGCCGAGACGCTGGCGCAGCATGCCGATCTGCCGGTGAATCTGACGCTGCTCTTTGAAGGAGAAGAGGAGATCGGCAGCCCGAATTTGAAGCCCTTCCTGCAGCAGCATCGTGATGAGCTGAAGTGCGATGTGGTGGCCATTTCAGACACCGGCATGGTGGCCCCCGGCGTGGGCACCTTCACCTATGGTCTGCGCGGCATCGCCTGCATGGAGGCACGCATTCACGGCCCGGCCATCGACCTGCACAGCGGCATCTTCGGCGGAGCCATCGCCAATCCTGTCACCGCTGCCGCACGGCTTACCGCCACGCTGCATGACGATGAAGGACGCGTGATGATCGGCGGCTTTTATGACGGCGTGCGCCCCGTGCAGGACTGGGAGCGCAAAGCATGGAACGAGCTGGGAGATGGCGATGCGGAGATGCTGGAGCTCACCGGCTCTCCCGCGCTCTTTGGCGAGCCCGGCTACACCGAGCGCGAGCGCCGCTGGGCACGGCCCACCGCTGAAGTGAACGGCATCGGTGGCGGCTACCAGGGAGAGGGCTCCAAGACCGTCATCGGCCGCGAGGCCTTTGTGAAGCTCTCCTTCCGCCTCGTGCCGGACCAGCATCCGGACATCATTCTGGAACGTGCCGCCGCACATCTGCGTGCGCATCTGCCCAAAGGCGTGCGTCTTGAGATCAAGCCCGGCCACACCGGCATGCCCTATATCATGGACCCTCATTCACCGCTGGGCAGTGCGGCGCAGCGTGCGCTGAAAAAGGTCTTTGGAGACAAGACTGCGCTCATCCGTGAAGGCGGCAGCATCCCCATCGTGCAGGCGTTTAAAGACGTGCTGCATGCTGACACGCTGCTGCTCGGACTCGCGCTGCCAGACTGCCAGGCGCATGCGCCCAATGAGAACTTTCCCATCGACAACTTCATTGCCGGTGTGCGTCTCAATCAGGCGCTGCTCACGGAGCTGGTATGAAAAATTTCCGCAAACTGTGAAACCATTCCAGCACCGCCTTGTTTGAGTCGGCGTGCTTTCACTAACCAAACTCACGCACGACATGAAACTCAAAAAATCATTCCTCTGCGGGTTCAGCATCCTGAGCCTCGCCTGCCTCTCCATCGCGCAGGATGCGCCCAAAGGTCCGCCCCCGGACGGTGCGCCTCCTCCTCCGCCAGAAGGAGGCCAGCCCGGACGTCCCCCCGGTGGTCCTGGCGGCCCCGGAGGCCCTGGTGGTGGAGATCCCAGTGCCCGCATTGCTGAATTCATCAAGCGCGCCGACACCAACAGCGACGGCAAGATCAGCAAGGAAGAATTTGAAGCCCTGGGCAAAAAGGAAAGCGACGAACGCTTCAACCGCATTGACGCCAATCAAGATGGCGTGGTGGATCAGGAAGAGATCGGCAAGATGATGCAGATGATGCGCCAGGGCGGCCCAGGCGGTCAGGGCATGCGCCGTCCGGAAGGCGGCCCTCCCGGTGGCCCAGGAGGCCCTCCTGGTGAAGGCGGCAGCGGCTTCCGTCGTCCGCCTGGAGCTGAAGGCGGCTCCCCCGGTGCCGGCTCTCCTGGCGGCCCTCCGCAGGGACCGGGCATGCGCCCGGAAGGTGAAGGAGGCCGCCGTGGTGGCATGGGCATGTTTGACCCGAAAGAGGCATTCAAACGCATGGACACCGATGCCAACGGGACCCTCACTGAAGAGGAGTATGCCAAGGGCGTGGAAAAGATGCGCGAGATGTTCCGCGGACGCGGTGGTCAGGGCGGCCCTGGTGGCCCTGGCGGAATGCGCCCCGGTGAAGGCGGCCCGGGAGGCCCCGGCGGTCCTCCTCAGGGTGGCAATGGCGGCTTCCGCCGTCCTCCCACCGAAGGGGACGCCCCTGCTCCTGACAAGCCCAAGGAGTAAGCCTGACTTTTTTCAGGCAGGATACATCACTCTCTCCCCTCGCGGGATGGTCTCAGGACCATCCCGCTTTTTTGTGCCGATGCACTTCAATCAAACAGCACCGCGCACTTACTTTTGAGAGTCATCACACCCCCATCACCTGCTTCAGGTACTGGATGCTCTGGCGTGCGATGGTGGGCGCGTCGGGCGTGTAGTCAAAGACCTCCACGCTCAGATAGCCGTTGTAGTTCGTCTCGCGCAGGGCGGCGATGATGGGCTCGTACTTCACTTCGCCCTGGCCGGGGCCGCGCAGGTTGGGGTCATTGGTGTGGAAGTGCACGGTCCACTCCTTGCTGTCGCGGATGATGTCGGGGATGGATTTGCTCTCATCACTCATGGCCTTCACGTCGAGGTGCAGCTTGCAGGAGGGGTGGTCCACCAGCTGGCAGAGGCGGATGGTTTCCTCGGCGGTGTTGAGGAAATTGGTTTCCTTGCGGCCCAACGGCTCCATGGCGATCACCACGCCGTACTTGCCGCATTCCTCCGCCACTTCGCGCACGCAGTCGGCGGCGCGTTTGAAGGCGTCCTCGTAGTTCCACTCCGGCAGCACATTGCGCGCCTTGGGGCTGCCCCAGACCATGATGCGGCCGCCCATGGCGCCGCAGAACTGGGCCAGATGGCGGCCAAACTTGGCCGTTTCCTTGCGCTGCAGCGCGTCCGGTGTGGTGATGTGAAACCACGCGGGCTTGGTCAGCAGCCAGTGCAGGCCTAGGATCTCCAGACCAAAGGACTTGGCCTTGGCGCAGAGGGTCAGCGCCTCCTCCACGGTCAGGTCGCGGGGGTCTTCCTTCAGGGTGAAGGGGGCCAGCTCGATCGCGTGGTAGCCAGCAGCGGCGGCGTCCTCGCACATTTTCTCAAAGCTCCAGTTCTGGTAGGTCTCGTTGCAGATCGCGAATCGCATAGACCCGCAGAGTGGGCAGGCGGGGGCATCGCGTCAACAGCCCTTGCATTCCGGGGGGCGGGATGTGCTATATTTCCCCATGAAAGCCAGCCGCCTCTCCCTTCTCCTGCTAGCCCTCGCCGCCACCGTGCATGCGGAGCTGACGCTGGATGTGCCCGCCATCGAGCTCAAGCCCAAGCCTGAGGATGAGGAGGTGGAGACCACCTTCAAATTCCGCAACACCGGGGACAAGCCCGTGAAGATCCTCGGCCTGGAGAGCGCCTGCAGCTGCCTGAGCGCTGAGCTGAACAAAGCCGAGTACCAGCCCGGAGAGGTGGGCACCGGCCGCGCCTCCTTCAAGGTCTCCACCTTTGTGGGCAGGCATGAGAAATCCGTCACCGTCAACACCGACAACCCCAAGCAGCCCGACTGGCAGGTGAACTTCATCCTCGACGTGCCCGCCGTGGTGGACATCAAGCCCAAGAACCTGCAGTGGTTCATCGGCGACGAGCCTGCGAAGAAGGCCTGCCTCGTGCAGTTCACCGGAGCCGAGCCCACCAAGATCCTCAAGATCACCCCGACGCGTGAGAACGTGGAGTTTGACTGGAAGGAGATCAAAGAAGGGCGCGAGTACCTCATCAATGTGAAGCCCAAGACCACGCAGGATGTGACCATGGGCGCGCTCAAGATCGAGACCAACAGCCCCATCGCCAAATACCGCTACCAGCTCGCGTTTTTCAGCATCACCCGCAAGCCCGAGCCGCCGCCTGCATCCACTGCCGCCGCGCAGCCGAAGGCCGACAAGTAAGCTGCAACAAGCTGCGCCATGTTTGCCGCCATCCGCCAGGCTCTCTTCCTGCTCCTCCTCGCCTCTGCTGCGGCGTGGGCCACCCATGTGTGGCATCCGCGCGCACCGGCGCTCTACCTCGTGCAGGAGCCGCTGCGGGATGATGAGGTGTCCATGGCCATGATCCAGAGCCGCTGGCAGGGCAGGGTGCTGTGGATCGACGCCCGCTATCAGGAGCAGTATGACGAGGGGCACATCCCCGGCGCGGTGCTCCTCAATGAGCAGCACTTTGACCAGCAGCTCTTTGGTCTCCTGGACACCCTGCAGACCAACACTCTGCCCATCATCATCTATTGCAACGCCGCCAAGTGCGATGCCAGCCGCCACATCCTGGAGAGGCTCAAGCAGACGCTGCCGGTGGAGAAAGGCTTTGTCCTCAAGGGTGGGTGGAATGCCTGGAAGCAGTCTGAGGCAATGCGGAAAAATGAGGGGTGAGACATCAACTGGTAGTGTTGGGGAAATGAAATCGTATTGAGGAGGTCGGTGTGATATTCTGTTTCTCGCGCCGCATTTATATGGAAAGTCGGCGGCAGCGGGTAAAAAGGCATTCGCCCGCCCAAGTGGCGCTATCTGGTGCACGCTCCATCGTGCCCGACCCGCCCCCCGGTGGTCATCGTCCAGGTCAATCGCAACCGCGCTCGCGAAAACCGCTCTGCCTCGCAGTCTCTTCGCTCTTGGCGGAATCGTGTCTCCTTTTCAAGGTCTCGTGGACATGTCAGCGTTTGCAGCTTGGGTGGAGCACTTCAGAGCCTCCATTCTATGCCGATCATTCCCATGCTCCGCCGCATTTCATTCCGCCGCCGCATTGGCTCTCAGGAGTACCAAAAACCGCGAGATGCTCAGTTTCTCGGCTGGCCTGTCTTGATGGCACTGGCATTGGCGCTGCCCGCCTGCAGCAGTACGGCGGGGTTCGCCGCCAAAGCCTCGGCTGCAAAGTCTGAGCCTCTGGCAAAGAGCGGTGTGGACGCCTCCACCACCACGGCACCGGTGCCCATTCGGGGTGTCATGCCCCCGCCCGTGGTGCCCGGCCCGGGCGGCAGCGCCCGAGTCCTCTTCAGTGAAGACGCGGTGAAGCTCCAGCGGCAGCAGGATGGTCCGCAGGAGGAACTCATTTCCCTGATTCCCGGCGAGCATGCGTGGGGTGCCCTCTGGTCCCCGAAAGGCATGCGTGTGTGCATCCTCACCGAATACAAACGCGGGTCTGGAGTCCAGGTCTTCACCACCACCACGCAGCCCGCCACCGAGATCGATCTGGACCTGCAGCTTCTGGAAAATTGGCAGAGCGCCCGTTACTCCAAAGACTACAGGAACGGCCGCTTCTACTACATCACCCCCGTGCGCTGGATCGATGAAGATCTTCTTGAGATCAAATTCAGCGGCAATCTGATTCCACGGGAAGGGGATGGCGACCCCGAGAGCTGGGTGTGGTTTGGCGGCCGTGCGCGCATCGCGCTGGGGGACAGGCAAGGTGCCGTGCAGGGCAGCGCCGAGTGGGAGCCGCTCATCTCTGACCATGAACAAGCCCCTGCCAGCGCCCCTGCGCCGCAGGCCAGGTAGCCCGGCTGTGCCGCCGTGGACCTGGGTCCCGGGCCTTTCTGCTGCCCGGCCTTTCTCACGGAGCCAGCCTGTGCTCCGCCGCTCCCTACCACAAGATACCCAAAGACAGCACAGATGATCCGTCGCGGCCACGACAGCCCGCCTACTCATCCGCCGCCTGCCGCAGCCGGGCCATCAGCTCCGCCTCTACCTTCACTGTGGCGGGAAGGTCCATAAACTGCGCCTGCTGCGCCCCGATGCCGGACTGCACCTGCTTCAGTGCATCGGGCGTCAGGCTTTCCTGGTACTGCCGTAAAAACGTGCGCATCACCCGCTGCTGCGCCATGGCCTCCAGGTAGTCGTCCATCTCGGCGGAGATCTGCAGGCCCCACGCCTGGGCCTTGGACTGCAGGGCCTCCCCATACGCCGGTGCCCGCAGAGCATAGGCGCTGACCACCTCGGCAGGTGTTGTCGGCCTGGCCGTGGCCGCACCCTTAAAATCCGTCGTGGCATCCAGCACCTGCAGATCATGCGTCGCACTCGCGGAAAGGCGCGCTGTCACAAACACCTCCGCATACCATGCACCGTACTTGGGATCGGTCAGCAGCGCCATCCACACGCCGGCATTATTGAGCACCATCAGCTCAAAGAAGCGCTGGTTCATCACTGGATCATTCTTCAGCAGCGCCTGCCACTGCTGCGCGCCTGTGGGAAACTGCTTCACCGGCATCTCGCCCAGCCACTTCAGCAGCGGTGGGATCTCTCGCAGCGCGGGGTGCTCCGCCTCCAGCCGCTGCATGATCTGGCGGCGCTCCTGGTGCAGCGCTATGAGTCTGCGCAGGCAGTTGTTTTTCTGCTCCAGCACAGCCTGCGTCTCATTCACTGCGTTTGCCTCCGGCACAGTGCGCCCGCTGCCACCATCGCCCTCAGCCATGAGCGGTGCGTTCTCTCCGCCCACCGTGCACAGCTTCCTGGCTGCCACCGGCCCCGGAGCGCCTGCTGCCCGTGGACTGAAATCCACCGCCGTCATCCCCAGCCCCAGCGCCACTGCCAGCGCGATCCCCACGGCCCCCAGAGCCAAAGCCCGGCTCTCCGGACCGCCCATCAGCCAGAGCCGCGCATGATCATACCAGCTCATGGCATCTTTAAACCGGGGGTCATTTCTCCGTCATCACCAGCACCGGCGTGATGGTGGCAGTCGTCACCGCCTCGTTTGCCTGGCCAGGGTGCAGGTTGCGCAGCCGGTGCCAGTCGATCTTTTCGGTCCTCATGATGCAGGTTTCGTCGGCCAGCGGCGGGCAGGTGTAGTTTTGCAGCTCATACAGGCGGTCCACCGCCGCCCGGCCGTCGTAGGCGGGCACCTGCACACGCACGCGTTTGATGAGCACCTGTTTTTCAAAGACATTGTGAAAGCTCAGCCCCACGCTGTCGATGCCATTTTCCCGCCAGGTGAGCTGTATCTGGGCGGCCTCCTCGGCCGTCAGCTCCCGCCATTCATGCCCGGGGGCTGCGGATGGCGTGGACTTCTCGGCGGCAGCGGCCTGGGCCTCCTCCGCCTTCTGCCGGGCCTCCATCTCCAGGGCTGAGATGAAAAGAAAGCGCGCCTCGCCCGTGAAGCGGTTCACCCGCACCAGCCGGCCGCTGCCCAGCACCACCAGCTCCTGGCAGAAGACAGCCCATGCCAGCAGCGCGCCCGTCAGGGCCCCGGAGACAAAGAGGATCGCAGATTTCATGGTTGAGAATGCGCGCGCTCATGCGCACACACGCGCCATACTCTACCATGCCAGCCGCAGCCACGACAAGAACAAACCCCGCCGTCAGCCATGAGCTCCGCCCCACACCAGGCGCCGCGCGTGATGAGTTACACCTTGTGAGCCTTTTTGCGGCGCTTGTCACGGGCCTGGCGCAGCGCCAGCGCACCTGCAAAGGCCGCCAGCAGCGTCACTGGAGGGGCCGGTGCACCGGGGGCGGCGCTCACTGCAGAGATCGCACTCGATGCTGAGGCCATCACGTCTGTGGTCGCGCCCGTGCTCCAGCTAGGAGCCACAGTCGTGCCCGTGACCTCCATGTAAGCCGCCAGCGAAGATTCTGCGACCAGCTTGGCGTCATACGCAGCCTTCATGGCAGCCACCCTTGTGTCATCGGCTTTCTGGGCCGCATCCGCAGCCCTGGTGGCTGCCACCTTTGCGGCAACCGCAGCCTTGCTGGAGGCGATCCGAGTCGCCTCGGCCTTCTGGGCGTCATTAGCAGCCTGCGTGGCCGCCGCCTTGGCGGCATCCGCCGCTTTCGTGGCAGCGATCCTGTCATTCTCGGCCTTCTGCGAGTCCTCTGCAGCCCTGGCAGAGGCACTCTTGGTGGCATCGACCAGCTTTGTGTCATCCTCAACCTTGATGGCCGCCTGCCTGGCAGCCTCGGCCTTGCTGGCATTCTTCGGATCCTTCGCAGCTTCGGCCCTCGCCTCATCGGCTTTTTTGGCGTCAGCCGCTGCTGTTGCGGTCGCTTTCTTGTAGTCCTCAGCCGCTTTGCTGGCCGCTTCTTTGGCAGTCTCCGCCGTTTTGGTGGCGGCGGTCCTGGCGTCCTCCGCCTTCTTGGAGTCATCCGACGCCTTCGATGCAGTGCTCCTGGCTTCGTCGGCCTTTTTGGCATCCTCAGCCGCTTTCGCCACTGCTGTCCTCGCATCATCCTCCGCTTTGGTGGCCGCCGCTTTGGCTGCATCTGCCGCATTCGTGGCAGCGATCCTGGCGTCCTCCGCCTTTTGGGCGTTTTGCGCATCCTTTGTGGCCACATTCTTGGCTTCTTCAGAATCCTTCGAGCCCTCGTTCTTGGAGTCTTCCGACTCCTTAGAGCCCTCAGATTCTTTCGCCTGTGCAGCGGTGGCCGCAGCGGCGTTTTTTGAAGAATTGCTGTCCTCCGCAAAGGTTGACAAAGTTGTGGTGAAAAGAATGACAGATAGGATTGTTGTTTTCATGGATATAGGATAATCGCCTGCTTTGGACTTCCGAAAACCCCCACAGCTGCAGGGGGCGCATTCATGGCAGCGCTCATTGCTGGGAGCGCCGATGCCCACATCGGCTCCGGGCGGGCGTCCCTGCGGCTTTCATTCGTGAAGGTTGCTTACTGCAGACACGGCGCTTGCCTGCTACTGCGGAGCTTCCCCGAGCCGTTTATAAACCGGCCGGGTCTGGGAACGCAAGTTTGACTCCGCTGCGCTACGCCCTTCGGGCAGCTCGTTCCTCGCTGTCTGTCTCACTTCGTTCGGCTTTGGGCTTCATTCCTGACAGCAGCCCTGCTCATCGCCGCGTCACCACAGGCCATCGCGAAGAGAAGTGGCGCACAGCAGCTGTGGAGCCTGGCGCATGGGGAGACACCCCGCATGCAGGAAGCGCTCAGCAACAACACCTTGAAGAAACATGGGCTGATCACGCCATCCGACCTGGCCTCGCGGGACAAGCCCCGCGACGTTGCCAACCGCCGGATGCGGAAAACCGCACGTCGGGTGGTGTGGGAGCCCTGACGGGTAAAGTCCTGTCAGGGCGACCCGATCCAAGGTTGCAGCCATGCGGAGGGCCGGTAAAAAAGGTGGGGTAAAAGATTCAGAGGAAGAATCATTTTTACCCTCAATCTTTTACCAGCTAAATCAGTCAGCTCATGTCCATACCCGCCACCTCCTCACAACCCACCGCCGTCATCACCGGCGGTGCTGGGGACTTGGCGCAGGACATCGCCGCAGAGCTTCAGGGCGCAGGCTTCACCGTCCTCGCTCCCGGGCGTGCTGGGCTGGATGTCTCCAGCGCGGATTCCGTGCGTGCCTTCTTTGCCACACTGCCGGGCCTTGATCTACTCATTAACAACGCCGGTGTCTGCCACGATGTCTCCGTGGCGAAGATGACCGAGGCCGATTTCGACCATGTGGTGGATGTGAATCTCAAAGGCTCCTTTCTCACCACACAGGCTGCGGTGAAGCTCATGTCCAAGCAGCGCCGGGGGCACATCGTCAATGTCGGCTCATACTCCGCCCTCAGCGGCCCTGCGGGTCAGGCCAACTATGCCGCCGCCAAGGCCGGGCTCATCGGCCTCACGCAGAGCACTGCCCGGGAATACGGCGCACGAAACATCCGCGCCAACTGCATCCTTCCCGGCTTCCTCGAAACCAAGATGACCCGCCACCTGCTGGAAGATGCCGCGTGGCAGGAAAACCTGCTCAGCCAGCACACCCTCGGCCGCCTCAATACGGCGCAGGATGTGGCGCGCTTCATCGCCTTTCTCCACGGCATGGAAAGCGTGAGCGGGCAGGTCTTTCAGCTCGACAGCCGTGTGCGGCGCTGGAGCTGAAGCCCCGCGCGCACGGGCTGCTACTCCATCGTCGCGCTCTGCTCCTCCCATCGCGCTAGCAGCCACAGCACGTCGGAGAGGCGGTTTAAAAAGCGGATCAGCTCCGCATTCGGCACCTCATCGGATGTGCCTTGCAGGTCGATCACGCTGCGCTCGGCACGGCGGCAGGCCACGCGGGCCAGGTCGGCATACGCGCCGCTCATCACACCCGCTTCTCCAGGCAGGGCCCAGCCTTTGAATTTCAGCGCGCCGCCCGCTTCCAGCCTGGCCACCCACTCATCCAGCCACATCACATGCTTGGTGGAGATGTGCTCGGGGTGTGCAGCTATGTAGCGGCTCTCTTCGCCGGGAGGTGTGGCCAGCTCACCCATCAGCTCGATGAGCCAGCGCTGCACCTGCGGCACGATCTCCAGTGTCTCCGTGCGCAGCGCGGCGATGCGCAGCGGCCCTAGGGCGGCGTTCAGTTCATCCACCGCGCCCAGCGCGTGTACCCGGGGGTGGGACTTGGCCAGGCGGCAGCCGAACAGCAGATCGGTCTGGCCCTGGTCTCCTTTGCGTGTGGCGATGGACATGGTGGGAAAAATGAAATGGGAGGGAATCAGGATGACGAATGACGCAGCGTCCGGGATGCGTGAAGATGCGCGCCTACTCGTTGTTCAGCACGCTCTGCGCAGGCTCCTCCCTCACAGCAGCAGGCGGGGGCGCGGGTGCGGAGGGCAGGGGATGCGCGCCATCTTTCCGCCTGGCCCGCACCATCCAGCCAAAAAGCAGCGCCAGCAGCAGAATGGCGGCAATGCGTGTGGAGCGCGAGGTCAGCATGGCACTTTGGCTGGGCGTCAGTAAGCACGGGGGTCAGTCCTCGCCGGACTGCAGGCGGCGCTTCAGCTCATTGCTGGTTTGTTCCAGCTTGCGCTGCTCATCCGGCGTCAGGCTGTCCTTTCCGTGGCGGTTCATCTTGTCCAGCAGCGGGTTCACATCCTCCTCCATCAGCTCCTCCACGGTTTTCTGCGCGCGGCGGCGTGGCAGCGGCACGGTGTCCACGTCCAGCTCGGAGGCCGGCCGGGAGGCGGCTGAGTGCGCCATGGCGGGCTTTCTCTGCTGCTGCTGGTACTGCATCGGCTGCCAGTGGCTGGCATACGTCATGGGGCGGCTGCCGTAGCCCAGGCTGCGTGCGTAAAACCACCCAAGTGCCGCGCCGCCCAGGTGCGCAAAGTAGGCGATCTTCATGCCCTCCGGCAGCACATGGAAGAGCACGCTCGCCAGGCCAAACGCCAGCTGCAGGATGAAGAGCCCCTTGGCCAGTGTCCACAGCCGCAGCTGGATGGGGATGATGAAATAGATGAAGGCCGTGATCTTCTCCCCCGGCTGCCGCACCGCCAGCGCCATCAGCAGGCCAAAGTCTGAGGCCGAGGCACCGATCAGCGTCGTGCTGGTGTCTCCCTGTGCCAGCCAGTTCACCGCCATCTCCGCCGCCGCTCCCGCGATGCCGGAAAACAGGTAGATCAGGGCAAAGTGAAAGCTGCCAAAGAGCTGCTGCACCCCGCGCCCGGCAAACCACAGCAGCATCATGTTCAGCATGAAGTGGCCCACGCCGCCGTGCACAAACATGTAGCTGAAGAGCGTCCACACATTGCCACGCGCCAGCTCGTCCAGGCTCACGCCGCCCATCGGCATGGCGGCTCCAGACGCCGGGTCCAGCATCCAGCCGGTCTCAAACACATACTGCAGTACAAACACCGCCACATTGATGCCCAGGATCACATGAAACGCGGTCAGCCCCGGGGCTGCTGCTCTCTCGGAGCCGGGGGCTTCTTCACGCATGTAGTCACGGTCATACAGGGACATGCCCGCCAATGTGCCTTCTGCACGCCAGCTGCGCGAGGTTTTTTTCGCGTTCGCGATGACAAGCCCGCACCGAGCTGTTACGCTGCCCGAGTGCAGTATGAAATCGTCCTCTGAATCCCTGCTAGACGCCGTCTCCCAGAGCGGAGCCCACGATGCCGCAGACCTGCTGGAGCAGGCCTCCGGAGAGGACGCAGCCCGCGTGCTGCAGCAGCTCAACCCCATGGTGGCCCAGCAGGTGCTGGAGGAGATGCAGGAGCAGCCGCGCACAGCCGCCCTCACCTTTGTACCTGAGCAGAAGGCCCGCCAGTGGGAGAAAAACCGCGAGTACCCTGAGGACAGCGTCGGCTGGCTCATGGAGGCACCCGTGGCCGTCTTCCGCCCGGACGCCACCGCTCGGGACACCATCGAGGAGGTGCGCAGCCTCAGCAAAAAGGCCTTCGTCACCTACGGCTACATCACCGACGAAGCCGGCCATCTCAAAGGACTCCTCGTCATGCGTGATCTCATGCTCGCCGCACCGGAGGCGCGGCTGGAGGACATCATGATCCGGGAGCCCTTCACCCTGGACCCGGCCATGGAGCTCACCGAGGCCATGCGCGTCGTCGTGAACAAGCACTACCCCGTCTATCCCGTGTGTGATCAGGGCGGCATCCTGCTCGGCCTCGTGCGCGGGCAGGCGCTCTTTGAGGCGCGTGCCATCGAGATCAGCGCGCAGGTCGGCTCCATGGTCGGTGTGGAAAAGGAGGAGCGCCTCTCCACCCCGCTGCTGCGCAGCCTGCGCTTCCGGCACCCCTGGCTGCAGATCAATCTCGTCACCTGCTTCGTCGCCGCCGCCGTGGTGGGCGTGTTTCAGGGCACGCTGGACCGCATGGTGCTGCTGGCCGTCTTTCTACCCGTGCTGGCGGGCCAGTCTGGAAACACCGGCTGCCAGGCCCTGGCCGTGGCGCTGCGTGGCATGACGCTCGGAGACCTGAAGCCCGGAGAGGAGCGCCAGCTCGTGCTCAAGGAGGGGCTGCTCGGCCTGCTCAATGGCATGCTGGTGGGTATCTCCGCAGGCATCGGCATGTGGGCCTATGCACGCTACAATGCCAATCCCCACGCACTCACGCTGGCCGGTGTGGTGTGGCTGGCCATGACCGCCAGCTGCGTGGTCAGCGGCCTCAGCGGCGCGCTCATCCCGCTGCTGCTGCGAAAGCTCGGCGCAGACCCCGCCACCGCCTCCAGCATCTTCCTCACCACCGCCACGGATGTCATCAGCATGGGCACATTCCTTGGCCTGGCCACGCTGCTCGTGCCATGATCATCTGGGGCAGGGAGCAGTGGCGCGCGCGCATGCAGGCCCATGCAGCGCGTGTGGATGCGCTGGCAGACGCCTTTGTGGACCGCCGCAGCCGCGGCGCCAAGCACCCCGTGCATGATTTCCTCTTCACCTACTACAGCTTTGCCCCGTCAAGGCTCAAGCAGTGGGTGCCGCCCGCAGGCGTGAGTCTGGAAGTCACGAGTGCTGATCTCGAAGCCTGCCCGTGGCTGCAAAGCGGCCGCTTTATGCACGCCAGCGGGCTGCTCCATCTCGATACATGCCGCTTCACCCCGAGAGAGGCGGACTTTGCCTCCTGGGTGGCCACGCTCTGCACGCGCATCCTCGGCAGGGCAGGGCGCTTCTCCTGCTACGGCCTGCACGAGTGGGCCATGGTGTACCGCCAGAGCGCGGAGGAGGTGCGGCACCAGGGCTATGAGCTGCGCCTGCCGCCGGATGAGCTCGCCGCCTTTGTGCAGTCGCTGCCCGTCTGCTGCTCCCACTACGATGCCTACCGCTTCTTCACGCCGGCGGCGCGTCCGCTCAATGTATTGAACCCCACGCTCGACACCCGCCCGGACATGGAGCAGGGCGCCTGCCTGCACGCCAACATGGATTTGTACAAATGGTCCTCCAAGCTCTGGCCCTGGACCGGCTCCGACCTCATCGGCGAATGCTTTGCGCTGGCCATGCGCGGGCGGGATCTCGACATGCGCGCCAGCCCGTATGATCTCGCCGCGCTCGGCTACGAGGCACTTAAAATCGAGACGCCTGAAGGCCGTGCGCAGTATGAGCGCGAGCAGCGCGCCCTGGCGCAGCAGGCTGTGGAGCTGCGGCGCAGGCTGCAGTCAGCCTGCCTCACTCTCTCAGGGCTTTCCGTCTCCCATGCGCCGCCCCACCTCCTCGCACAGGCCGATGAAGGTGCGCTCCGGCAGGTTCAGCGGGCGGCTCTTGAGAGTTGAGACGATCCAGCGGCGCTTCAGCTTCGACTTCGGCAGCGGCAGCGCGATCAGCTGCCCTGCGTCGATCTCTGTGCGGGCGATCCAGCGCGCGGCGATCGCCACGCCGATGCCCAGCTTGGCCAGCTCCACCGTGGCCTCGGAGCTGCCCAGCTCGATGAATGAATTCAGCCGCACGCCGTTCTTCAGGAAGTACTCCTGCACCATGGAGAAGTTCAGGCTGTTGCGGCTTGCCACGATGAAGGTCTCGTTCATCGCATCCTTGAGCTTCGGCCGCTCATGCGCCCAGCGGTGCAGCGGAGAGACGAGAAATTCCAGCTCGTCATCAAAGATGACGTGGCAGTTCAGGCGGGACACATCCAGCGGCTTCAGGCTTACGGCCAGATCCACTTCGTTGTTCACCAGCCTGTCGATCGTGTCAGGTGTCTCGCCGCAGGTGACCTTGATGTCGTAAAGCGGGAAGGATTCTTTGAACTCACGCAGCACGGTGGGCAGGATGAACTGCGCCGCCGTCGTGGTGCAGCCGATCTTTAGCTTGCCACGTGGCGTCTGGTCCAGCGTGCCGAGGACGGAGCGCGCATGGCTCATTGACTGCAGGATGGACTCCGCATGCGGCAGCAGTTCACGTCCTGCATGCGTGAGGTGCACGCGCTTGCCCTGCCGGTGGAAAAGGCTGCTCCCCAGATCCGTCTCCAGAGACTTGATGGCATGGCTCACGGCGCTCTGTGTCAGGTGCAGTTCGCGGCCTGTTTGTGTGAAGCTGCCGCTGCGCGCCAGACGCACAAAGGCGCGGAGCTGTCGGGTGTCGATGGCTTGGTCCATGAATGGAATTCATACATCAATTGAAAAAGTTTGCGCGTTGTTTATGCAGGAAATATCGCGTGATGGTCCTCGTGCTGCTGTTGTATGGGGCATGCCGAAGCTCTCCAAGATCGAAAAGCCTGCCGTCTCCGCCTCTTACAAGCCGGTCCGCATCGGGTTCATCCCGCTGGTGGATTGCGCCCCCCTTCTGGTGGCCAGACACCTGGACCTCTTCAGCAAGCATGGCGCACGTGTGGAGCTCAGCTGCGAGGTCGGTTGGGCCACCGTCCGTGAAAAGCTCCTCTACGGCCAGCTGGATGCCGCGCATGCCATCGCCGGTCTGGCCCTGGCCATGCGCCTCGGGCTCAGCTCGCCGCCCTGCCGCGTGGTGGCGCCCTTTGTCTTCAATCTTCATGGCAATGCCATCACCCTCAGCCGCGACCTCTGGAACCGCGGCGTGCGTGATGCCGCCAGCCTCAAGAAGCTCATCCGCAGCTCCTTCAGCCGCCGCTTCACCTTTGCCATGGTGTCCCGCTACGCCTCCCATTACTTCCTCGTGCGCCAGTGGCTGCAGGCCGCCGGCATCGATGTGGAGAAGGACGTGCGCCTCGTCGCCCTCCCGCCCACCCAGATGACCTCCAGCCTCGCCGAGGGCCCCATCGACGGCTACTGT
>APMI01000339.1_pt1 | contig 52940 bp, 32 predicted proteins | sample 667938 | NCBI WGS metagenome assembly APMI01 (sample SAMN01084076, study PRJNA167559) | wastewater metagenome | biome: Wastewater | place: Denmark: Ejby Moelle, Odense | collected 2011-11-28
CCCGCTGTATGATCCTTTTGCTGGCCTGCGTAATGATGGTAGACAAAAGATAGCCACCCGCCATATAAGCTGCGTCCTTTTGCAGTTTCTTATCATGGTTGGCGAGGCCAACGGTAAGGATGGTAAGCGGCGCTGCAATGTTCACCACCGTAACGCTGGCAGACACTGTTTTACCCAAACCATTTTTAAAAGCAGTTTCGTGCTGGTTGATGGATTTAAGAAGATCGATGTCTGCATTCTGCCCTGCGGCAGTGAACCATAAAAAAGATGCTGCAATGATAAACGCAGGCTGTATGAGTTTCATTGATTCGAAAGCTTTTGTGAGGCCTGCAAGTTAGGCTTCTCCAAACTATTTTACAGCAAGCTTCGTACTGAAGGGAATATTTAATTTAATACTAAAATTCCGGCCCATATTAAATACACCCAAGCGGCCGGTAAGCAAATTTTCAGCCGCATATTTCAGGCGGCTGAGATGATTTTGATAAGCTACATCTGCCAGGTTCATACCGCTGATATGCAGGCTGAACAATACTTTTCCTTTCCCGGACACAATATCGGCACCAACACCGGCATTGATCAGTGAATAACCGGGCGTTTGGGTCTCTGTATTGTAGGCAGCAAAAATATTGTGCTGGGCAAACGTATTGTCCAGTTCCAGCTTTGCATAAAAATTAGCGATGCTTTTAGAAGCCTTTGTAAAATTACATCTCAGTTCGTTGATCAATCTTGGAGCCGGGATAAAAGGCAGGTATTTAGATGATTCAATCGGCGTTTTCAATTTACCGAGCGTGTACGAAAAGGTATTTTCAATGTGCAGCCAGTCAAGCGGATGGGGATGAATATCCAGCGATGCTTCCACGCCCGTGAGGGTAGCATTGGTTTGCCCGAATTTAAAAGCGGACAGTGCCGCTCCATCAACCATTACAGTGGAATCTCCACCACCGGAATTTTGTAATTTCTTGTAAAATATAAAATTGCTGAAGTTGTTGTAGAAGCCTGAAATGTTCAGTGAAATATGTTCGGTATTGAATTCAGCCCCAGCATCTACCTGCGTGTTGGTTTCGCTTTTTAAACTGTTGTCGCCATACTCATAACGGATCGTGCCTTCATGGGCCCCGTTGCTTGCCAGTTCCGGTATGCCCGGTGCCCTGAACCCACGGGCAATATTGAGTTTAAGGTTTACCAGTTTTGTCACCTGTGCCGCCAACCCGATGCTTCCCGAAAAATTTCCAAATGATCGTTTAAAACCATTTGCCTTTATTGCATTGCCATCCAGCAGGTCCTTAGTATCGAGGTTCCGGTTATCGTACCGGGCACCACCGCTCAGGGATATTTTGCTGATCGTCTTCTGGAAATAAACAAATCCACCCAAATCAAAAAGGGTATAATCAGGTACCAGTTGTTCCAGCCCCTTATTGGTATTCTGTTGCTGCATTCCATTTACACCCAATGATGTTTTCCAACCATTCCATTCGGGCAAATGGTATTGTGCAGTGTAGGTGATGGTTTTGAGATCAAAGAATAAGGCCCTTTCTGCAGGGGCATCGGGGTTGCCAAACTCCTCCCGCCGGTTTTGCTGAAAACCAATATTGAGGGAGAGCCGGCTTCTACCAAACTTAAAAGAATTATCCGTGGCAATTTTAAAATGCCGGATGTGCTGGTAAGGGATCGCTGGTGTTGTGGTTTTGAAATCATCGTCAGTTGCCCTTGCCACTCCGCCACCGGCAACCGGTTTTACAAAATATCCCTGCGCATCTCTTTCGCCTTCTACCAAACCTGTTTTTAAATTAAAACTACTAAACAGCAAATGGCTGTAACCCCAGTTGCCATTGTATCCTGCATAACCGCCGAAATTGGCCTGTTTAAATTTTGAATTGAAAACCCTGCCATCGTATTTGTTTTCGTAGTCGCATGCGGCAGAACCCGATCCATACAAATTCCAGTTAATGCCCTTTATATTCCCGGCAATATTTGCATTGAGTAGCCTGGACTTATTATTGGTTTGATAACTGCTGAGGATATTCGCTTTGATGGTATTGTTCTCTACAGGTACATTGGTAATGATATTAATTACACCGGCAATGGCATCGCTTCCATACATCAGCGAAGCCGGACCTTTTAATACTTCCACTTTGTTTACACTGGATTCATCTATTTCAATGCCATGCTCATCTCCCCACTGCTGCCCTTCCTGCCGTACGCCATCATTAATGGTCAATACCCTGTTGTAACCAAGCCCACGGATCACCGGTTTTGAAATGGCAGGTCCTGTTGATAAGGTTGATACGCCCGGGATCTTCGCCAGCGATTCAATGATATTGGTAGAACTGCTCTGCAACAGCTCATCCCGGCGCATTACAGCTACCTGGAAAGGAGATTTTTTTAGCTGTGTTGCAGCGCCCACGCCTGTGATGATCACAGCGCTGTTTTCAACTACAGAAGGAGATAATATGTAATCCCGTTGGATATCGCCGCTAATGTCTACCTGTTCTGCAATCGTTGTATATCCTACATGAGATATCTCTACCAGGTGCACCCCTCCGGGAATATTATTGAGAGAAAACTCACCATTGGCATTGGTACTGCCACCCACTTTGATATCGACAAAATAAATGGAGGTTCCGGAAAGCGGAAGCTTGGTTTTGGCATCCGTCACCTTACCGCTAAAGGAACCCTTTAGAGTATTGAATGAAAAAGATCCGGCACTGGTATAATTAACATACCCAAGAAGAAATAAAATTGAAAGGGCAGTTTTAGTAACAAGTCTCATTTATAATACGGTTGAATTAATGTAACAATGTTGCAAATATACAATAAGTACAACACTGTTGAAAGGGATCTTGCTAACGAACTGTTATCGCTATTCATTTTTAAGTACATGCCGGAGTTGAAAATTGCGAAAGCAGTCAGCCAAATAAAGTTCCGGGATCCCGAAAAAATTGGATTGATCTTTCTAGGGACTAACCTGCAAATAAAAAGGGAACAGTGAAGCTGCTCCCTAAAAGGCGTTCCAATGATATGTAAAAAGCCAGCAAACCTCGTTGCTCTATTGAACGAGGAAGATAACCGTTGGAAAGTGATCGCTGTATCCATTATCCCACACCCGCTCAATAGAGAAAGCCCGATGCGGATATCCCTTTTCAACGCCCGATTCATGAACCAAAAAATCTCTCCTGAAAATGCGGCTGGAATGATACTTCCATTTGGCGTTATTATTCTGCAGCAATGCGCCTGACACCATTATCTGGTCAAATAGGTTCCACTGGTCATCAAACACCTCAGTTCCAGCTCCTTTTTTAAAAATATTGATCCAGGGATTGTAGATATCATTCAGTCCAATACCGGTAGTATCTGCCTTAGCCTTCAGCACTTTTTTAATGCTGGCATCAGTGGGATTGTCATTGAGATCACCCATTATGAAGATCTTACTGTTGGGATTGATGGCCATCAAAGAATCTGCCAGCTCACGATTTACCTGGGCAGCCAATTCACGGTAAGGCATTGTTTCTGAAACACCTCCACTGCGTGATGGCCAGTGATTTACCATTACATAAGCCGTATCATTACCCGCAAACACTCCTTCTACAAACAGGATATTACGGGTGGGTCTTGGCTGGTGTACTTTTTCCAGCGGTACCCTTACCGGTTTAGCGCTAATGACACGAAAATATTTTGGATTGTAGATCAAGGCAGTACTGATACCTCTCACATCGGGAGTAGGAAACCACACATACTGGTAATGCCTGTCTATTAGTTTTGGATGATTCACCAGGTCTTTTAACACCAGGTCGTTCTCTACTTCTGCAATGCCAATAAGACCAGCTCCGGCCGGGGTAACATCGGTACCAAGCTGCGATAAAACATTGGCCATATTGTATAATCTTTCCTGGTAGACCTGGAAGGTATAATGATAACTGCCATCCGGGGTAAAATCCTCATCATTCTTGGTACTGTCATCAGTGGGATGAAATAAATTCTCAAGGTTATAAAAACCTACTGCCATTACCCTTTTATTGGTTTGTGCTGTTACCAGCATAACTGGAACCAATAGCATCAACATTAAAAACGACTTTCTCATTTTACTGTTATATTATTTCCAAAGGTAAAAGGGAGAACAGTTACCCGTTCTCCCTTTCTGTTAAATATATTTTACATTGATCAATTTACTTTTCCCATCTTGGCTTCAATGCTCAATGTAGCATGCGGTACGGCACGCAGACGGGCTTTGTCTATGAGCTTGCCGGTTACACGACAGATACCGTATGTTTTGTTTTCGATACGCATCAGCGCTTTCTCCAGGTGATCGATAAACGTGATCTGGCGGCTGGCCATCTGGCTCAACTGTTCTCTTTCCATACTAAGACTACCGTCTTCCATGGTCATGTAACGATTATCACCTTCATCACCACCCATATCGTCTTTACGGGTAATCAATCCCTGCAGGTAAGTCAGCTCTTTTTTGGCTGCATCCAGCTTGCGCTGTATCAATTCCCTGAATTCACCCAACTCGCCGTCGCTGTAGCGTTGGCTGGGTGTGTTATGCTCTACAGGTGCCTTGTCCAACACAGATTTTGTGAAATCAGGTTCGTATTTGCGGGCTGTAGTGTGGCTGATCTTTGGGATCACGACAGGCTTTGGTGCAGGAACTTTTATATCTTTCGCCTTCACATTGGCGGTAGCTTTCACCGGAGTTTCTTTCACAGGGGGTGTCACTTTTTTCACTTCTTCTTTTTTTGCCATAGGTTTTTGTGCTGTTTTTACAGCCACCTTTGCGGCTGGTTTAGCCGGAACAGGTGCTTTCTTTACGGGGATTATTTTTTTAACGGCTGCTGGTTTAGGAGCAGGTTTTGCAGCTTTTTTAGGAGCAGCAGCTTTTTTTACAGGAGCTTTGGCAACTGCTTTTTTCACTGGTTTGGGTGCTGCCTTTGCAGCAGGTTTAGCCAGCTTTTTTGGAGCAGGTTTAGCTGCCGGAGCGGCTTTTTTTGCAACAGGTTTTGCTGCTTTTTTAACAACTGCCTTTGCTGGTGTTTTAACCGGTTTAGCCTGGACATGCTTTTTAGTTGCCATACTATTTTCCTTTTTTAAGTACTTTCACTTTTAAAATGGCATTATTCACGTCAATTTCCGTTCCGGAGTCCAAAACAGTCATAAAAGCAAGCGAATCTGCCAGAATTTCGGCGCAAATATAGTCTTTATATCCAATTAATGAAGGCTGCAGCGCCGCATTTTCTAACACTTCTACAATTATCCTGTCAGTAAGTGCAAAACCACTTTCCTTCCTGATACCCTGTATCTTATTCACAAATTCACGGGCATCCCCTTCCTTTTTAAGTTCTTCTGTGATAGAAATGTCCAGGGCAACCGTAAGGTTCCCTTTAGCTGCCACTTCGTAACCCGGGATCTCGTCGGTAGATACTTCCAGGTCTTCGGCAGTAATTACTACCGGCTCCTCGTTATTGGTCGCATAATCCGGGTTGAGTATAAAGTCGCCGGCCAGCACTTTGTCAATGGTTGGCCCGTCAAAACCCTGTATGAGATCTGCAGCCCACTTCATTTTGCCACCCAGTTTTTTACCGAGGGTTTTAAAGTTGGCTTTGGCTTTTTTGCGGATAAAATCGTTGTGTGCGCCCAGTACATCCACCTCCTTTACGTTGGTTTCTGCCTTGATGATCTCTTCTACATTTTTGATCCGCTGGGCCATCGTTGTATCCATCGCAGGTATAAATACCTTTTGCAAAGGCTGCCTTACTTTGATGTTCACTTTTTTACGAACCGACAGGATGAGCGAGGATGCATCCTGCGCCAGTTGCATGCGCTGCTCCAGGTCTGTATCGATCAGTGATTCATCTGCTGCCGGGTAGTCGGTATGGTGTACCGATTCTGCCGTAAACCTCCCGGTAACTTCGTTGAGATTGCTGAACAACCAGTCTGCAAAGAAGGGAGCCACCGGTGCCATCAGTTTACAAAGGGTTTCCAGGCACTCATATAAAGTTTGATAAGCACATATCTTATCGTGTTCATATTCGCCTTTCCAAAAACGGCGGCGGCAAAGGCGTACATACCAGTTGCTGAGGTGCTCATCTACAAAATCTTCGATGGCACGGCCTGCCTGCGTTGGTTCGTAATCGTCGAAGTTTTCGGTGGCGGTTTTAATAAGGCTGTTGAGAGAAGACAATATCCATTGATCGATCTCGGGCCTTTCTTTAACCGGTATATAGGCTTCTTTAAATGAAAAGCCATCTACATTGGCATAAAGGGCAAAGAACTGGTAAGTGTTGTACAAAGTGCCAAAGAACTTGCGCTGCACCTCTTTAATGCCTTCGCTGTCGAATTTCAGGCTGTCCCATGGCGAGGCGTTGGTGATGAGGTACCAACGGGTGGCATCTGCACCAAAACTGTTGATGGTCTCAAAAGGATCCACCACATTGCCTAACCGCTTGCTCATTTTATTGCCGTTCTTATCCAGCACCAGGCCATTACTCACCACTGTTTTATAGGCCACACTGTCGAAAAGCAATACGCCCAGCGCATGAAGCGTATAAAACCATCCCCTTGTCTGGTCTACCCCTTCTGCAATAAAATCTGCCGGGAAGCTTTTTTTGAAGGTTTCCTTATTCTCAAAAGGAAAATGCCATTGTGCGTACGGCATAGCACCACTGTCGAACCACACATCAATGAGATCCGGTACCCGTTTCATCGGCTTGCCCGTTGGACTTAGCAAGATGATATCATCTACATAAGGTTTGTGCAGGTCGAGAATGCCATCATGGAGGTAATGTTGATTGGTTTCTCCACCCAGTACTGCTGCTGCGTTGCGGATAGCGGCATTTAGTTCTTCCACGCTGCCGATGCAGATCTTTTCGCCGCCTTCTTTCTCATCAATGAAAGCGCCCTTCTCATCTACCGATTTCCAGATAGGCAGTGGTGTACCCCAAAAACGGCTCCGGCTCAGGTTCCAGTCTACCATATTTTCGAGCCAGTTACCAAAACGGCCCGTACCGGTGGCGGCTGGTTTCCAGTTGATGGTTTTATTTAGTTCGATCATCCTTTCTTTTACTGCAGTGGTTTTGATAAACCATGCTTCGAGTGGATAGTATAAAATAGGCTTATCAGTTCTCCAGCAATGCGGATAAGTGTGATCGTATTTTTCCTTTTTAAATAATTTGCCTTCTTCCTGCAGTTTCAGTACGATGCGGTCATCTACAGACAGGTATTTTTTTAACTCTTTGATCTTGCCATTGGCTTCCAGTATCTCTTTCTGCTTTTCAAATTCCGCCTGTTTCTCGTCGTCTTTTAAATAATCTTCCTTCACGTATTCATCACCGTATAAAAAAACACCGTCTTTTACGCCCGGCAAAAACCGGCCTCTTTTATCTACGAGCGTTAATATGCCGATATTATTCTTTGTACCTACTTTAAAGTCATCTGCACCAAAGGCCGGCGCTGTATGTACAATACCGGTACCATCTTCGGTGGTTACAAAATCGCCGGTGAGTACTTTAAAAGGCCGGGCACCCGGACTTGCTTCTTCAATGGCAGCCAGTGTATTGCTTTCAAAAGGCAACAATTGTTCGTATTGCAGGCCTTCCAGTTCAGCACCTTTAAATTCAGTGATCGTTTTCCATGGAATGAGTTTGTCGCCCGGTTTATAAGAAGCGAAATCTCCATTCGCTGTTTCTGCCTTAAAATATTTGCTCACCAGGTTTTTCGCAAGGATCACATTGATGGGCTGGTATGTATAGGGGTTGAAACTCTGCACCAGCACATAATCGATGTTAGGACCTGCCGTTAGGCCGAGATTGGAAGGAAGCGTCCACGGCGTGGTGGTCCAGGCCATGATGCCGATCCCACGGTCTTTGGTAACATCTTCAGAACTAAGGAATAGTACTTCCATTAATTTTTTAAACAAGGGATGAGCCTCATTGCTTCCCTGTAAACTGATACTGAAAATTACGGTGGCGCTGGTATCTTTTACATCCTTGTAAGTGCCGGGCTGGTTGAGCTCATGCGAACTTAAACCGGTACCTGCTGCAGGAGAATAAGGCTGGATGCTCACACTTTCATAGAGGTATCCTTTTTTGTACAATTCTGCCAGGCACCACCACAGTGTTTCGATGTAATCATTCTCGAATGTTACGTAGGGGTTATTCAGGTCTACCCAATAACCCATTTTTTTTGTGATGTCATCCCATTTATCCTTGAAACGCATCACTACTTCCCGGCATTTTTTGTTATAGTCTTCAACAGATATTTTTTTGCCGATGTCTTCCTTGGTGATGCCCAATTCTTTTTCAACTCCCAGCTCGATCGGCAGCCCATGCGTATCCCAGCCACCCTTTCGGCTTACCTGGAAGCCCTGCATGGTCTTGTAACGACATACCAGGTCTTTAAGGGTACGGGAAATTACGTGGTGAATACCCGGCATGCCATTCGCACTGGGCGGACCTTCATAAAATACAAAAGGAGGATGACCTTCCCTGAGGCTCACGCTTTTTTCAAAAGCATTGTGAGCCTGCCATTTATCTAATATCTCTTCGCTGATCTTCGGTAAGTTCAGTTGCTGGTACTCTTTATACTTAGCCTGCATAATTGATTGTTGCTCTAAAAATTAATGTTGGCAAAGGTAATAAAATAGGCAGTTGCTTCTTCGCCTAAAAAACGCCCTCATATTATTGAAAATAAAAGATATCGAAGTTTTCCACATTATCGGCCTTTGGCATAGTATTGGAAAATAACAACTTGCAATCAGGAAGTGCTGAATGCTGGTCGGATAAGTAAAGTGGTATTAGAAATGAGAGAAAGTGAAGTACTTACCGGATCAATAAAATATAATTAAAATCCTATTCATATTACAAACCGTACAACCATTCTTACATTATTTTGAAATGAAATTTTGTAAATAAATGGCACCTTAACCAACAGGTTGTACTGTAAATTTTTTGCTGGTTTAAGGTTTTATTAGGGTAAAAAAACGGGAGTATTCCTACTCCCGTTTACTTTTAAAATTCTCTGTGCTGGTCCCGTTTTTAATACACCCATTTTGTTATTGGCTATGCCGGTAATTTTCATGAAAATACAGTTAACACTTCTGTTAATAAAAATATAGAACAACGAAACATCAAGGGTAAGTTCACTCAGTTAGCGTTAAAGGCGTCTTTTGCAGGCGCCTTTTTTATTTGAAGGAAGTGAAGCTGTTTTGAACAAAGCTGTGGATGAACATCCGGGCTGCATCACTCCGAAAAAGGCTGTAATCAAAGTGCCTTATCCAATTGCTCTTCTATTTTTTCCAGCGCATCTTTCATTTCTTTTTCAAGCAGGGGATTGTTATCAGCATTTAGTTGTGTAGCATACCAGATCATTACCATGGCGATATAATCCTGCATATCCTTCCCGGCAAACTGCGTTTTAAATTCAATGATCTTATCATTGATCGTTTTTAGTGTGCTGCGGATAACACCTTCATCTTTTGCCAGCGTGCGGATGCGGTAGGTTCTGTCGCCGATCACTATATTGACGGGAATTAAATCTTCTTGCATGGTATTATTCACTTAACAGCGTGATACATTTATCGATCTCTTTGATGTACTGGTTGATATTTCTTTCAAAAGCTTTTTTATCGGCTTCATTCATTTGCCCGGCGGCTGTTTTTAAGATGGCTACCTGCTGCTGCAACTGTTCAATGTGCTGCCGGCGGGTTTCGTTTTCTTCTTCCAGCTTTTTGGCATTGCCTCTTAATTTTTCGTTCTCTTTCTGCAACGCCGAATACTGCTTCAGCAGTTGCTGCAGTTTATCGTTTACTCTTTTGATATTGCTTTCCAGCATTGATAATGGCATCGCTTACTTTCTTATTTCTGCGTTGAGTTCTTTTTCGTACGATGCAATGATCTTCGCCATCATTGCATCAATGTCCTTATCCGTCATGGTTTTTTCTTCATCCAAAAATGTGAAATTTATCGCCATGGATTTTTTGCCGGCACCCAGTTTTTCATTTTCAAAAATGTCGAACAGGTTTACCGATTGCAACTTGCCGAGCTTGGCGCTGCTGGTAGCTTTTTGAACCTGGTCGTAGGCAACCGTTTTGTCTACCACAATGGCGAGGTCACGCTGCACGGCAGGAAATTTGGGTATGCCTGCAAAAGTGATTTGCTGTTTCTTTTGCAGTGCCAGCACTTTATCCCAGTTAATGTCTGCATAAAAAACCGGCTGCTTGATATCGAACTGCGACAATGTTTTTTTACTGATGCTGCCTGCTGTTGCTACCACTTCATTCTTTACCAGCACATCAATACCATTATCCAGCTTATCGCCGGCCGCCGGATTGTAAGCAGTTATTTTTATGCCGAGCAATGCCATGATCTTTTCTACAATACCCTTTACAAAATAAAAATCTGCTTTATCGGCCTTTGCTTTCCAGCTATCGGCACTCCGTTTTCCTGTGATGTATAAACTCAGGTGCTGCTGTTCATAATACTTACCTGCTTCGGAAGTACCATAGGTTTTACCAAATTCAAAAAACTGCAGGTCGCTGTTCTTACGGTTAAGATTATACGCCACCGATTCCAGCCCGGTTTCCAGCATGGCAGGCCGCATCACGTTGAGGTCGGCGCTGAGGCTGTTGATCATTTTCACCGTTGTTGCAAGTACTTCCGGTGTGTAATAAGCCGCATTGGTAATACTGTTGGTGAATATTTCATTGAAACCGGCACCAATCAAATAAGCGGCAGCTTTTTCTTTGCAGGATGCTTCCTGTCCCAGTGTTTCTACAGCAGGCGAAATAGTGATCGCCGATGGAATTTCTACATTGTCCAACCCGTCGATCCGCATGATCTCTTCTACAATATCGGCAGGTAAAGTAATATCCGGTTTGCTGTAAGGCACTGCCACCCGAATATCATCCAGGCCTTCTTTTACAATTTCAAACCCCAGGGCAGTTAAAATATCCTTGATGGTATCGCTGTGGTAATGTTTACCGCTCAACTTTTTCAGGTAATGATTTTTCAGGATCACTTCTGTTTTGGGTTTTGGTGCAGGATACACATCTACCACATCAGAAGCAATCTCTCCCCCGGCAATTTCTTTGATCATCAGGGCAGCCCTTTTCAGCACATTCACGGTATTGCTGATGTCTACACCCTTTTCAAAACGGGTGGCGGCATCTGTACGCAGGCCATGCCTGAAAGAAGTTTTGCGAATACTGATGGGATTGAACCAGGCGCTTTCCAAAAATATATTGGTGGTGGTTGTTTTCACACCGCTGCGCAGGCCGCCGTACACGCCGGCGATACACATGCCCTCACTGGCACTGCAGATCACGAGGTCTTCGGCAGACAATTTCCTTTCTTTTTCATCCAGGGTTACAAAAGCGGTCCCTTCAGCAAGATTCATTACAACGATCTTTTTGCCGGCGATCATATCTGCATCAAAAGCATGCAGCGGCTGACCGGTTTCGTGCAGGATAAAATTGGTGATGTCTACAATATTATTGATGGGCCGCAGGCCAATGCTCTTGAGTTTCTGCTGCAGCCATTTTGGGCTATCCTTTACCGTTACTCCCTGCAAGCTCACGCCGGCATAGCGCTGGCAGGCTTCTTTATTTTCAACCACCACTTCTACCGGCAGGGACTGGTTGTCGGCTTTAAAATTATTTTTGAACGGCGACCGTACCGCACTGCCCTTGCTGGCATGATGAGACAGATAGGCGCATACATCCCTGGCTACACCAAGATGGCTCATGGCATCCATCCTGTTAGGCGTGAGGCCGATCTCGAAAATGATATCATTGTAAGTGCCAAAATATTCTGCCGCAGGAATGCCCACTTTGGTGTCGGCCGGCAGTATCATAATACCGGCATGATCCTCACTCAACCCGATCTCGTCTTCTGCACAGATCATCCCGAAACTTTCGGCACCCCGTATCTTGGCCTTTTTCATGGTCATTGGTTCGCCGTTGATGGGGTAAATGGTGGCGCCTACCGTTGCTACGATCACTTTTTGCCCCGCTGCTACGTTGGGTGCACCGCATACGATCTGTAAAGGTTCACCGTTGCCGGTATCTACTTTGGTCAAACTCAGCTTGTCTGCATCCGGATGTTTGGCACATTCCAGCACCTCTCCTACTACCAGGCCCTGCAAGCCTCCTTTCAATTCTTCGTATTTTTCCATGCTTTCTACCTCCAGCCCGATGGAAGTAAGGATCTTTCCCAGCTTTTCCGGTTCAATTGCTTCAGGCAGGTATTCGCTCAGCCAGTTGTAACTTATCGTCATTGATTGATTGCTTATTTTTTGCAATGCGGCAAAGATAACCATTGGAACGCAAGGATACAATTAAGCCGAAAGCAGGCTGGCATAGCGATAAAAGTTTCTTACATTATTTGCCGGAATAAATCAAGTGCATTTTTTTTTGAATCTGGTGCAGAAAAACAAAAAAGCAGGGCCGGCTATGTTAATAAATTATTACGGGGTGGCGGTTTGGTTGAAAAATACCTGTTGATAATCCTGTGAATAGGATGTGAATAAGCTACATTTGCCTGTGGACAGACTGTGGGTAATCCGTATAAAAAAGTTGGCGACAGCCTATGTGAATAAACCATCTGTTTTTTGCAGTTACCTTAGCCGCCCAATAAAAAATTGGTAGTTCTTAAGGCGCCGGCGGTAACCAACGCATCCCTTTGCTTACCATGCTGATTATGCGCTTTTTAAACACCGGTTTGCTATTAATGTAACAACTCAGCATAATTGTTTAATATTTTTTGAATGGACTTACCTAACCTAAATAAAGACCGTAAAACAAGGAGAAAACCCACGCTTGACCTGGGCAACATGGTATTTGGCAAAGTGCCGCCGCAGTCAAAAGAACTGGAAGAGGCCGTGCTGGGTGCTATCATGCTCGAAAAAAGTGCATTTGACACGGTGATCGAGATACTGAAGGCAGAATGCTTTTATGTAGAGGCCAACCAGCGCATTTACCGGGCAATGACCTCTCTGGCACAGAAAAGTCTGCCGATTGACCTGCTTACCGTGGTGGAAGAACTGAAACTAAAAGAAGAGCTTGACCTGGTGGGTGGCCCCTATTATGTAAGCCGGCTTACCAATGCGGTTGTTTCTTCGGCCAATATTGAATCGCACGCAAGGATCATTCTTCAAAAATTCATTCAGCGGGAACTGATCAGGGTGAGCGGCGAGATCATCGGCGATGCCTATGAAGACAGCACTGATGTATTTGACCTGCTGGATGACGCAGAAGGAAAGCTGTTCCAGATCACCAATAATCACCTCCGCAAAAACTTTGATGATATCAATACCGTGTTGGTAAAAACCATCCAGCGAATTGAGGATATGCGTAACCGGGATGAAGACATAACGGGTGTGGCTACCGGTTTTCCTTCGCTGGACAAACTTACTTATGGCTGGCAGCCAACGGATCTTATCATCCTTGCAGCAAGGCCTTCTGTGGGTAAAACCGCTTTTGCGCTGAACCTGGTAAGAAGTGCCGCCCTGCATCCTACCAAACCAACAGCTGTTGCTTTTTTTAGTCTGGAGATGAGCGCCAGCCAGTTGGTACAACGTATCCTGAGTGCCGAAAGTGAGATATGGCTCGAAAAGATCAGCCGTGGTAAACTGGAAGAACATGAAATGAAGCAGTTGTATAAAAAAGGGATCGAGCGGCTGAGCAATGCGCCCATCTTTATTGATGACACTGCTGCTTTAAATATTTTTGAATTAAGGGCCAAGTGCCGCCGTTTAAAAAACAAGCACAACCTCGGCATCATCATCATTGACTATTTACAGTTGATGAGTGGCGCCGGTGACAATAAGAACAGCAACAGGGAGCAGGAGATCAGCCGTATATCGAGAGACCTGAAAGGCCTTGCAAAAGAATTGCAGGTGCCCATCATTGCACTGAGCCAGTTAAGCCGTGAGGTGGAAAAAAGAAAAGAAGGTGCCAAGATACCGCAGCTGAGTGATCTGAGGGAATCCGGTGCCATTGAGCAGGATGCTGATATGGTAATGTTCCTGTACCGTCCCGAATATTATGACATCACTGCCAATGAAATGGGCGAAAGCAATAAGGGCGAAACCTATGTAAAGATCGCCAAACACAGGAATGGTAGTTTGGATACCATTAAATTGAGGGCCCTGCTGCACATACAAAAATTTGTAGAAGATGAAGATGGTGGTGAATTTGGTGGTGCCATACCGGGTGGCAATTTTAAACCAGTGAGGGATGATGATGGCGCCAATGCAGGAGCCAAGCTTTATATCCAGAAAGGCAGCAAGATGAACGATGGCAACTTTGATGATGAAGCACCTTTTTAATTGATCATTTTTTTACTGATAACGGAGAATGAATATTGAATTTATTCTCCTTTTTTTATAGCATGGCGCTACCTTTTTTTTATATCGAAAATCCGGATGTCAAAAACAGTATTGTTTTGAGCGAAGAAACCTCCAAACATATTGTGCAGGTATTGCGCATGCAAAACGGCGAACAGTTACAGCTCACGGATGGTAAAGGAAACCTGTTCACCGCAGAGATCACTGACAATAACCGCAAGCGATGTGCCGTCAGTATCATCCAAACGATCAACCAGCAAGGTTCAACAGCCAATATAAGCATTGCCATTTCACTGGTAAAGAACAGCAGCCGCTTTGAATGGTTTTTAGAAAAAGCCACCGAGATCGGCGTTACCGAAATTATTCCGCTTGTATGCACCCGCACTGAAAAACAGCATTTTCGTTTTGAACGGATGAATGGCATTTTGATCAGTGCCATGCTGCAATCACAACAAACCTGGTTGCCCCTGCTCCATGAACCCGTTAAGTACAACGATGCTATTACAAAAGCTGTCCAACAACAAAAATTCATTGCTCATTGTGAAGATGAAAAAGATAAAGTGCAACTCGCTGGCCAACCAATCAACAAGTCAACCGGTAAACTCATCCTTATAGGCCCTGAAGGAGATTTTACGAAAGAAGAAATTGACATGGCCTTGCAGCATGGCTTTACACCGGTTGCACTCGGTGATACAAGATTAAGAACTGAAACCGCCGGCATTGTAGCGGCCGTGCTGCTTACTCAATAATCAACCGATTTTCTTATCTTCCGGTAATGATGGCAAAGCGTTTCTTTTTTGTAGCTGGGTTATTGCTTGCTGCATTCCAGCCTTTCGCCCAGCAAAAAAATATTCGCCCGATAGATGTTGCCATTGAAAGATCGGGCCGGCAGCAGCAGGATGAAAAAGCTTTTATAAAAACCTGTTTTACGATCGCTGACGAGTACATGAATATGGAGCAGTATGATTCTGCACAATTATGGTTGAATAAAATTCACAGCCTACTTCCTGTAAAAAGTATTTCACCCGATAATTATTTTTTGCTCACCCGGCAGGCAGAAGTGTATTATTACAATAACCTGCAGCAACTGGGTTTGCAGGAAAGCCGCCGTGGCCTTGCTATGGCGGAGGCCTTAAACGACAGCATCCTGCTGGCCGACAGTTATAATTTCCTGGGGCTTTTTTATATGAACATTGATAGTGCGGCGGTATCGGTTAATTACTACAAAAAGGGATTGCAGTTTTCAAAGCAGCCACCCAATCCACCCAACTATATCAGTCTTTCAAAACCACATCACCTGAATGGAAACCTGGCCGAAGCTTATTACAAACTGGGTAAGTACGACAGCGCATTGTTTCACAATTATCTTTCGCTCAAGGAAGCCGGAGACATCCACTGGGAAAGAGGAATCGCTGTTGCGTATACAGGATTGGGCGATGTGTACTCAGCCCTTCATCAAAATGACAGTGCGCTGAATAACTATATAAGAGGGGTCAATACTGCCCTGCATTCAAACGTTATTGACGTTGCACTGGTTTGTTATGGCGGCATGGCCAAAAGCCACTATGAATTACACAACAGCGCAAGCGTAGACGAAAGCTTAGACCTTGGTTTTTCATTACTGCACGATCATCCCAATATCAACCGGTTCTATGCACTGGCATTTTTAAATAAGGCGATTGATATATACCGTAAACGGGATGAGCGTGGTGGACTGGTAAAAGCAATGGAACAGAGATCGGCTATTGAAAAAGCCAACATTGATGGCAATAACAGGCAAATTCAAACTATCCTTAATGCGGGTATGGAAAATGAAAAACGGATCTTAAGCATGCAGGTGGCGGAAGCAGAAAGAAAACAGGAGCTGGCCACTACAAGGCTTGGGCTGGCATTGATCGGCTTTGCTTTCCTGGGAATAGGTTTTTTGGTATACCGGTATTTTCAAAACCAGAAAATGACCATTTCCAGGATACGGCAGAAGATCAGCCAGGATCTTCATGACGACATTGGCGCTTCACTAAGCAGCCTGCAGATATACGGTGCCATTGCGGAGCAGTCTGTTCAAACCAATCCCGGAAAGGCGATTGAAATGGTAAATAAGATGAGTTTCCAGAGTAAGGAGATCATGGAAAACATGAACGACATTGTATGGAGCATGAAAACGGGCAGCAGCAGCAACACCTCGATAGAAATAAAGATCAAGAACTATGCAGCAGAACTTTTGGCAGACAGTAATATTGATTTTAGATACAGCATTATGCCCAATGCCGATAAGGTAATAACGGGCATTACTGCACGAAAAAACATTTTACTCATCTGCAAGGAAGCGATGAATAATATTGCGAAGTACAGCAAAGCAAAAAACGCCAGCCTCTCCCTTCATACAATAGAAAAAGACCTGGTACTGGAAATTACAGACAGCGGAACCGGGTTCAACAGCAAGTCAGTTTCCTCCGGTAATGGACTTGAAAATATGGAGCAGCGTACAAAGGAATTGAATGGCCATTTTTCCATTCAGTCAGCCGAAGGCAATGGAACCACTATCAGGGCGGTATTCCCTTTACTGTATATTAACTATAATTAGCGATGCCATTATCAGGCAGATACTTTTACTTTGAATGATGCAAATAAGGGTTTTTATATACGATGACAACCTGCCCCGCAGGGACAGCCTTAAGGCGCTGATAGAACTGAGCCCGGAAATGAGTTTTTGCGGAGAGGCGGGCAACTGCAGTCATGTGCAGGATGATATGGAAAACTGCTTCCCTGAAGTGGTGCTGATGGATATCAATATGCCCGAAGCAGATGGCATTGCGGGTTTAAAAGCGATCAAAAAGAATTATCCGCATATCAAGGTATTAATGCAAACTGTTTTTGATGATACTGATAAAATATTTGACTGCATCCGCAATGGTGCCAGTGGTTACATTTTAAAGAAAGATCCACCCCAGCGGATCCTGCAGGCCATCCTGGAAGTGTATGACGGAGGCGCCGTAATGAACCCGGGCATTGCATTAAAAGTGCTTGATTATTTTCAGCCGCAAAAAATAAACAGTCCGCTTAGCAAGCGTGAAACTGAAGTATTGAAACTGCTGTCGGACGGGATGAGTTATAAAATGATAGCAGATAGATTATTCCTTAGTTTCTATACCGTGAATACACATGTAAAGCATATCTACGAAAAACTACACGTATCATCACTCGGCGAAGCCATCGCTTTTTACTACAAGAACCTTCACCGCTAGTATCGCCCTTTCACTACTGTTATTAATAATGGGATCTTGTTACTACCTACTGCGCTTCATCTGAATAACCTTCTGACCTGTCTTCCAGCCTGGGTTCGTTAAACCGAACTACATGCCTTTTTTCATTTCTTTTGCGCATGATCATATTGAGCATTTCCACACCAAACGAAAACGCCATTCCGAAATAAATATAGTTTTTGAGGTGCAGGTGCTCTGCCGCTTCACTATCCCAGCCTTCCACGATCAGGCTGATACCGATCATTACCAAAAAAGAAAGTGCCAGCATTTTTAAGGTTGGATGCTTTTGTATAAAAGAAGCAATCTTTGGACTGAATAAGAACATTACGATCATGGCAATCACCACTGCAGCGATCATGATCTCCACGTGTTTGGCAGTGCCTCCTGCTGTGATGATGCTGTCAAAAGAAAACACCGCATCTATCAGCATGATCTGTACAACAGCCTGGCTAAAAGATAAGCCTTTGCTTTTTGCATTGACTGCATTGGGATCTTCCCCTTCCAGTTTGCCATGTATCTCTTTCACCGATTTGTAGATCAGGAACATACCACCCACCAGCATCACCAGGCTTGCAAGATCGAAGCCCTTGTCGAAAACAGTGAATACCGCCTTGCCCTTTTGAGACAGCAGCCAGCCGAGCCCCATCAGCATCAGGCTTCTTGATATCATCCCGGTGATCATCCAGGTAATCCTCGCTTTCTTTTGTTCCGCATTTGTTTTAAGGCGGTTCATGATGATGCTTACAAAGATCACGTTGTCGATTCCGAGTACGATCTCCAGAATAACCAATACAAAAAAACTGATGATACTTTCACTGGTAAATAGATACTCCATTGTCTGCTTTAAATTTCAGCAAATATATTGCAGTGAAAGAATAAAACACGGGTGAAAATAGGAGCGTTCTACTTTTGGCATACTTAACCGAAGCGTTTTTTTTACGCCTGCAAATTTATTGCTATACGCTTTGCTGCTTTTTTCTTTTCCATACAACCAGAACAATCGCTCCTAAGATGGCAGCAATACCAGCAGGCCAAACCCACTTTTCAAAAGCACTTTTGGGCGAAAGAGCAATGCTGCCGGCGTCGCCCATCAGTACCAATCCCCCCCAATACAGGGGCGATTTCATTCTGCCATCCGCCTGTTGCAGGTAAGCCAGTTTTGCCTGTTGCAACGCTACACCGGCAGGCATTTTAGCTGCCAGGTTCCCAATAAATTTTTCTGTGATAAAGCTGCCGGACTGCTCGTCTACCGGCCATAAACTTGTGAGGATGCTTTTGCTGCCTGCGTAATTAAAAGCATGCGCCAGCGACACCATTCCTTCACCATCCTGGTATCCCGGCTTGCCCGATTCACAGGCAGTGAGTATAGCCAGGTCAGTATTAAGGTTGCAGTTGTAAATATCATACAGGAACAAAGAATTATTATCGGAAGCGCTATCGGTATTTTTTGAAAATATCAGCCGGGAGAGCTGTGGCTTTTCATTATTGAACTCTGCATGTGTACCGATATGGACGATCCTGTTGTTACCTGCATTTTGTTTAAAGGAACTTTGTGTTGAACCATTGTCCACGAAAATATCACCCCCTAATTTGTCCTGCATTTTTTTCACGAGGCTTTTGGTATAAGGTTGTGGCAGTAGGGTCATGTACTGCCTGTCCAGCCGGCCGCTGTCTTTTACCGATTGCAGGTAAGCCACTTTGCTTTCGTCGGAAAAGCCGGGGGCAAAGGCAACATAATTATTTTTTAGCGGTGCGTTGTTATTGCTGCCCGTCATAAAAAGGCTGTAATGATAAGTAATGCTGTGCGCCGAAAGCAGGCTGCCCTTTGCCAGGTCGGCATACTGGTGCACAGGCGCCGGCGTAAGCAGCTCAAAACTCACATTGTACAAGATCCCATCGGGTATCACAATCACATCCCGGGTGCGGATATCCTTCGCCAGCGGCTTCCACAAGGACTCATACAATTGATATAACAGTGCCGTGTGGCCGCTTTCATCATTGCCGGCGGTTGATAACAGCGTGTTTATCTTTTCATTGATGCCAACAGCATCGAGGTCGATTATTTTTTTGCTTCCCTTATCCAGTATCAGTGCATGAAGACTGCTGTCAATCAAAAAGTACCTGATCACGGTGGTGGCTACCGGCAAGGCAGCCTGCAATTGTGGTAATGATTTAAAAATGGACTCATACCGCATCTTATAATACAAAGGATACTGCACCCTGATCTTATCAAGATGCTGCTGCCATTTTGTGGTTGCATCCACATACGCATTCATCAAAATGGTATTGGGCCTGTCGCCGCTGAGCGAAGCCGGTATTGCAGCTTTTAATTTTTTTTCCTCTTCATACACGGCGGTGGGCAAATTCGAAAATTCTACGGCTTTTTCCTTGTCGAGCCTTGCCCTGATGCGGTTGTATAAACCAGATTCGTGAAGATTGATCACCTGGTCGAGGTAGCTTTCATCATTGGTTAACTGGTATAATTCAAGCGCTATCTTTTTTGCAAAACTGATGAGCTCATTATTGTCTGCTATCAGTATGTTGATGCTTTCTTCATCATCGATCAAGAATTTCCGCTTCTCCAACAACTGAAGTGCCCCCTTCAGTTCGGCAAACACCTGTGCCAGGTAAACCGTATCTTTTTTTTGCCTCAGGTGGTAACCGGCCTTTTCAATCATCAACACAGCGGCAGGTTTGTACAGTTCCATCCTTACGGAATCGAGCGCTGATGTACCTTTCTTTATTTTTTCATTTACAATTGCCAGCCCTTTTTTCCCGTACTCCTCAGCCTGTGCATATTGACCACCGATGAAATTCACTTCTGAAAGATTGAGCAACTGGTAAAATACAGGCAAAGTATTTTGCTCCTGCACTTTTGAAACATAGTCATATCCCTTCTTGGATTTAACTACGGCTTTTTTATAATCGCCGTTTTTAGCATAGAACAATGCCGCATTTCGTAAAAACTCGAGGTACATATTGCTGTATTCTCCCTGGTAAGAAGTTTCGTACAGGGAATCACTTTTTTCATATTCAGCCGCAGCAGCCGCTACATTTTTTTTGCTCTCGTTGGCGATGGCCAGGGCATAACGGGCATCGGCCTCCCAAAAAATATAGTCACCTTCGGCAGCCTTTAGTTTGGTCAACCCCTTTTCCAGATATTCAAAAGCCTCATCATAATTGTGCATGGTATTGGCAAGCTGCCCCAGTAGTATCTCCGAAATGAAGATCCCCGGGTGACCCGGTTTTAACTGCTGTTGTTTTTGACGGTAAGAATATTGCAGCAGGTCTTTTGCTTTTTTATAATCGCCGATCTCTTTATAAAAACCTGCCAGGTTATCGGTGGCTTCAAATAAAAATGATTTAGCATCCTCCCTTTTTTGCGCCGGGTCTGTGCCGGCAATATACAGCTCGATATTGCTGATAGAACTTTGCTGCGCTTTGATGGCTTCCGTTGTTTTTCCATCGGCATCATACAAAGCAGACATATTATTCTGCACCATTGCGGGGCGATAATATTTATTACGGTCGGTGGGTTTTGTTTTTGACAATGCATCCAGTGCTTTATTGAAAAAGTAACCGGCGCTATCATTTTTAGAGGCGTACCACATCAGGCTGGCCATGGCATTGTAGGAAATGTAGAGGTCTTCACTATCGGTTTCTTTTTCCGATTCCCTGATAGCAAGTGCTTTCCGGTGGTGCTGTCTCGACAATGCTGCATTGCCCATCCGCTGTGCATACACACCCAAATTATTTTCCACTTTTGCAAGTTCCAGTGGCGCAGTGGCATATTTAAGCGCCTGTGTACAGGCATCGTAAGCCTTTTTATCTTCGCCTGCTACGCCTAAATATTCTCCTGCTTCGAGATACACTTTCCGCATGATGATATTGGATGGTTTTTTTGCAGCGATCTGTGTAGCCAGTGCATCCATTGCCAGCGCAGCTTTTTCCGGGCCGCCATTCTCCATGCCTATTTTTCCTGCCAGGGGCATGTAATGGATCAACGTATCAAAATTGCCTTCTTTCAAAAAGGCCTGCACCTGCTGATCCAATAGTGCCGTTGCCTGTTTAAAGTTTTTTTCATTGATGGCCGCTTCAATTTCAGCGATGCCTTTTACACTATCCTGTGCAAAAATGGGTATCAATAAAATGAGAATACACAGCCCGGCAAGGCTGAATTTTGAAAAAGGCATGGCGGTTTTATTTTAGTTTGTTGATCAATTCGGTGCTTTCGGGACGGGCAGATCTTTCAAAATATGGCAGGGCTTCCTGCACTTTACCCTGTTTGAGTAAGGCCAGGCCGGTGTACCAGCAGGCATCTTTATAAAAAGGCCTTGTTCCGTCTGCCGCAACTAACCTTAAAAAAGTAATTGCGGCGGCATCATTACCATCGGCCTGCTGTGCAACGCCTAAAAAATAATTCAGGGTATCATTTTTCGGCTGGTCGGTTTGGAGCTGACTCCATTCGCTGATCGCCTTTTTATACTGTCCCGTTTTATAATCCAGCATGGCCTTATTAAAAAGATAATTATTGCCGGTGCTCATGGCGCTCATTAAACCCGGGTCTGGTTTATAATAGGCAGTGTATAGTTTTTCATACTTATTCCCGTTCAGCGTAAATGTCCAAACGGCCAGTGCTGCCAGCAAAGCAACTGATGCTGCCACGGCTAATCTGCGCCGCATAGAAACTATTTTACCCGGCTGTTTTGCAGCGGTATTTTTTTTTATGCCTGCATGGTAACCATCGAGGCACTCTTTTAAAGAGGCGGTTTCGATACCGGCAAGCAATAATGTTACTTCCTTTACTTTAGCGGCCCATACAGCATTTTCTGTCATTTTATTTTCAAATGCAAGCCGCTCCCCGGAACTGATCGTTCCCAGCAGGTACTGCTCAATGCTTTCCAGCTCCTGTACTGATATGGTATAATTTGTATCCAATGTTTGTTACTGCCCGGTCACCATGTTACGAAGGCGTTGCAGGCAGCGGTATTTATTATTTTTTGCAGTGGCCGCTGTCCATGAAAACTTTGCGGCAATATGATTCATGCTTTGTTTCATAAAATAAAACAGCGTAAGTACCTCCCTGCATGGTTCGCCCAGATTTTTAAAATGCTGTTGTACTTTTTCAATATAATTTTCTTCTTCGCCGCTATAGGCCGCATCTGTAAAAAGATCGTCTTCAACCGGCACCGTACCCTTCTTCTTCACTGCTTTCAGGTGATCGTACCATTTGTATTTTGCAACCTGGAAGAGGTATGCCTCCAATGATGAACCCTTTTGTTCTGCAAAGCGGCCGGCTTTTACATTTTGCCATACTGCAACAAAAGCCTCCTGGTAAACATCTTTCGCCTCCTCTTCAGTTCCGCTGTTGGCCAATACGAAGGCTTCGGTTTTGTAATAGTTGGCCGTGTACAGGGCCTCCAGTGCCTTACCATCATTCGCCAATACCGCTGCGGTTGGTATTGTTGAGTCAGTAAATTGATTCCCTGTGTGTTGCAGCATGGTCCCTTTTATGTACACTAAAATACAAGTAAAGAGGCATACTTAAAAAAAGGTAGGAATATTTTATTTGATTCCAGCTTTGCTTTCTTTCCTGAACCAACTGTTACCCATATCCTCATTTTCCCCCATCGCTGCTACCTTTTTATAATGATATCTGGAAAGTTTGAAAAGGTCATCAGTCCGGGACATAAATCCGGCAAATAAAAAAAATTACAAATAAAATGACCGGCACTGATGACCTTTTACTCATTCCTGCTATATAGTATAGTAAGCGTTTTTAAAAATGCTTTTACCCTTTGAAAAGTACCGGCTTGCCAAAAAACCAATATTCATTATTCTTCCAGGAAATTCCGACAACAATTTTAAGGGTAAAAAATTTACTTATGCTCAAAGTTTATCTAGCTGCTATTGCCTTACTTGTAACCATCGCTTTAACGGCGCAAACACCTGCCCTGGTAAAGGACATTTACAACTTTCAAACCAATGGATCTATTTCAGGCGCTGTAAACTACACGGCCGTTGGAAGTTCCACTTATTTTACCGCAGGTGATGGCGTAAATGGTGTTGAACTCTGGAAAACGGATGGCACCGCAGCAGGTACGGTGATGGTGAAAGACATCAATCCCGGTGATGGCTCTTCCAATCCTTCCAACCTGGTCAATGTAAATGGCATCTTATATTTTTCTGCAGCAGGAACCTATAACAATAGTACCGGCTATAATACCGAGCTGTGGAAGAGTGATGGCACAGCAGCAGGCACCGTGCTGGTAAAAGATATTTATATTGGTGGACTCGCCAGCGATCCGGGCTCACTTACTAACGTGAACGGCACCTTGTTTTTTGCCGCCGCAACAAATGCGAATGGAAGAGAATTATGGAAAAGCGATGGCACTGCTGCAGGCACGGTACTGGTAAAAGAGATCATTGCCTCAACTGGCAGCAGCACTCCTGCCAACCTGGTAAATGTAAATGGCACCTTGTTTTTCTCAGCCGCCAGCGGCGTGGCAGCCAATACGGAATTATGGAAAAGCGATGGCACCGATGCTGGTACTGTATTGGTAAAAGACATCAACCCGGGCAATACCAGCTCTTCGTCAAACAATTTCGTCAATGTAAATGGCACACTATATTTTACTGCTACCAATGGTGCAGCAGTTAACGGCATCGAGCTTTGGAAAAGTGATGGCACTGATGCCGGCACCGTGATGGTAAAAGATATTAACCCGGGTACCGGCACTTCTGCTCCCAACAACCTCACCGCTATTGGCAACACCTTATTTTTTGGTGCTACCAACGGCACCAATGGTTTTGAACTTTGGAAGAGTGATGGTACCGATGCTGGTACAACAATGATAAAAGATATCAATCCCGGCACCGGGCTCGGTGTAAGTTCCTCCTACAATATGGTCAATATCGGTGGCACACTGTTCTTCGCAGCACAGGATGGAGTAACCGGTTTTGAATTGTGGAAAAGCAATGGCACCAGTGCAGGAACAGTGCAGGTTAAAGATATTGTTACAGGCGCTACCGGTAGTGTTCCCAGTTTGCTTACCAATGTTAATGGCACGTTGTTTTTTTACAGCAGCACGGCAGCCTCGTCAGGCCTCTGGAAAAGCAATGGTACCGATGCCGGCACTGTACAGGTAAATACCGCTACGATTGGTGGGGGCATTCTTGAAAACCTTTATGGAGCAGGCAGCAATTTGTTCTTTACTTACCGTGGTTATAAACCGGGCTTCCCCTCTACTGCTACCGGTAACGAAACATGGATCAGCAATGGCACTGATGCTGGTACGGTTTTGTTGAAGGATGTGAATACGACCACCACCGGCTCCGGCACTACTAATTTTTGTGCAGTGGGCAACAATGTTTTCTTTGCTGCAACCGACGGCATTGCCGGAATGGAATTATGGAAAACAGATGGTACAGCGGCCGGTACGGTATTGGTAAAAGACATTGCAACTGGCACTGCTAATTCAAACCCGGAATGGCTCACCAATGTAAACGGAACTTTATTTTTTGTGGCATTTTCCACCGGCTTTGGCAGGGAACTATGGAAGAGCGATGGCACTGAAGCAGGGACAGTAATGGTAAAAGATATTGTAAGTGGCAGCAGTGAGCCGACTATCATAAACATGGCGAACATGAATGGCACGCTGTATTTTTCTGCTGCCAGTACGGGTTTTGGCCGGGAGCCCTGGAAAAGCGATGGTACAGCTGCCGGCACGGTGATGATAAAAAATATTATGGCAACCACTACCAATTCTAATCCTGCAAAATTCACTTATGTAAACGGCACTGTATTTTTTACAGCACAAAATGGCACCACCGGCAGTGCCAATGATGAAGAACTGTGGAAGACGGATGGAACTGATGCCGGAACAGTGCTGGTAAAAGATATTTACCCCGGCACCGTTTCTTCGGCTCCTTATGACATGGTGAATTTTAACGGCACCCTTTTCTTTGGTGCCCGGGATGCAGTGAATGGAACCGAATTATGGAAGAGTGATGGTACCGAAGCAGGCACGGTTATTTTTAAAGAAACGGTTGCCGGAACCGGCAGCTCAGGACCTTCCTCCATGACAGTGATTGGCAACACCATGTACCTCGCTCTTAACGATCCGGCTGTTGGTGCTGAGTTATGGAAAAGTGACGGCACCCCGGCAGGCACGGTTATGGTAAAGGACATCAGTTCAACGCAGGGATCATCGCCAAGAAGTTTTACAGGTGTGGGCAGCGCTGTTTTTTTTACAGCTTATGACGAAGCGAACGGTATTGAACTTTGGAAAACAGATGGCACAGCGGCCGGCACGGTACTGGTGAAAGATACTTATCCCGGTGCTACCATTACCACCAGGCCCGACCTGCTTACTGCAGTAAATGGCGTATTATTCTTCAAAGCAATTGACCCGGTTAACGGAATGGAACTTTGGAAAAGCGATGGCACAGATGCCGGCACTGTTGGTTTCGACATACAGCCCGGCGTCAACGGCTCATTTCCCGGCGCATTCACCAAACTAAATAATTCACTTATTTTTTCAGCCACCGATCCCTTGTATGGAACAGAATTATGGGGCATTGGCACCACTGCATCTGTTACCAATTTCAACTGGACAGGAAATGTAAGTACAGCCTGGGAGAACGCAGGCAACTGGGGCGGTAATACGGTACCAACATCAACCAGTGCAGTAGTTATTCCTGCCGGCAGGCCAAGGTATCCAACAGTAAATAGCAGCACTACGGTAAAGAGTATCAGCTGTGCACCCGGCACTACGGTAACTGTTGGTACGGGGATCGTCTTGAATATTTTGAGATAAAAATGTTGGCGTTGACCTGTTATAGTGGATCTGTCATTGCATCATCAACAAAAATTCAAAAAAGCTGATGACCTTTTCCGGCTTTTGCCGATATAACATCGATCACTGTTAGCGACTACCCTATGTAAGCCATTCTCCTATCATCTTTTGCAAAACCAACACTGTAATAAATACCAACCATAAAGCCTTTTTTATGAAGCATCTTTCCGTTCTAACCTTGCTGGCAAGCCTGTTCACCGCAAACCTTTTTGCCCAGCCAACTTTTGTGAATTTCCAAATGGGCGGAGTAAACTCGGCTGCATTTACCACCAACAATTTCAAGTGCATTGCGGTCGGAAAAAACAACCGCATCTGGGCCGGTACGCAGTATGGTGGCCTGTACACCTATGATGAAGATTTTAATATCTGGCTCAAGTCTGATAAACTCACCAATGTTTTCATCAACGACATCAAGGCTGATGCTGACAGTGGGATATGGATAGCACAGTCGGGCCAGGCAAGTGTTGGCGGCAATTCCAATATTGCAGGCGGCATCAATTATTTTCCTGTTGCCAGCGATATCAGTATGAATTTTTACAGCGTGGCAGGCACTACTACCAGTGCAGACCTTATCAGTAGGAATGTACGTTCATTGTATATCGACCAAAGCTTTAAAGCCGCCAATGGATGGCCGCCAAGAGTGTGGGCAGCACAGGGCACTTACATCACTTCTTTCAATACCCGCCGGGGAGGCCTGCACATTGGCCTGAACCGGTATACACCTTACTTTACTATTAACAATGGGGGTTATCAACTGGGGCCATCTGCTACTCCCATCAGCGAAGCCGTTGGAGGCAACAGCCTGGAAGTTTGGGCGGCCGTAAGGCAAAACAATGGAGGCTCACAAATATTAAGGTACAATCCCAGCGGTGGCGATACCATTGGCACTTACAGTACCTGGAATGTACCGTTCCTGCAGGCTGGCTTTGCAGCGCAGGCAATTCATTTTGATAAGGATGGCAACCGGTGGATCGGTTTAAAGTCCGGTGGATTGGTAATATATACACCGAATGGCTGGATGAATATGAATTCAGAAAGCTTGATTCCGCCAGGCACACAGGTAAATTTCAATGCCATTGCATCTGACGAATATGGAAACGTATACATTGGAACTTCTGCCGGACTCCTGGTGTTTCAATCAAGAGAATACAATCCTTTATCAAGCCCTGATTATGTGCCCTCCTACACAAAATACACAACAACCGATGGTCTGCCCAGCAATAATATCACCGGCATTGCATACGATGCAAAGAACGGCCGGGTATTGGTCACTTCGGATGCAGGTGTAACATTTATGGATATCTCCGAAGAGTATATCAAAGGAGTGGTGTACGATGTGTACGGCGATTTTGACAATGAAAATATTGTAAGACCAGGTCTCCAGAAAAAGCCTATAACCTCCAACGTTACAGTAACACTGCTTAAGAATAATGTTGAAGAAGAAACCACGACACCAAACGCCTTCGGCATTTTTGAATTAAAAGAAGCCAATGATGTGGATGTGTATTCTGTAGAGCTGCGCTTCATCAACAGGGATGGCACTCCTATGATACAACGCTTTGACAATATCCATAACCATACCCGGATGAAACCTGTATTAATGCCAGACAGCATGATCAGGGAATTGAAAGGGTTTAAGGATAAAATGATAAAAAAATGCTTCCCGGTAAAAGTTGGTTTTGGAGTTGCCCTTGGCGACATATGCGTGGATGGCTTTAGCGTAACGAACTATGACTATCCAACCCAGGTCTTCCTTTCCGGCAACAGCATCTCTACGGATCATGATAAAAAGGTAAACAACCTGGCCAATTATTATGCAACCCTCGCAACGGTGTATAAACTCGGCGGAAACATGTCAGACCTCGGATCAGATATGGTATCCAATATGCTCGACCTGCTTGATTTCATGGCATCGGAAGTGATCTTCAGGGAAAAGACAACGGGGCCTTCAGCCAACCAAACGGTGAAAGACAAGTTTACTGAAATAGGATTTACTGAAGAGGATCTCACTTTATTTACAAACACGTTAAAACTAACTAAAACCTATTTTAGTGAATGGGCTAAATCGGTATCGGCATTATTAAAATCGCAACCCGAAACACAAAAAGTTTTCGATATGACAGCCACCTGTATCAGTGATGCTGCAGACCTGATGCTTCAATTCCTGGATTATGGTGGATCTGGATTTAGTTATAAAGCGATTGTAGACAACACCAAGAAAGTATTGGCAACTGCGGCAGCAAGCATGCTGTACAGCAAGTACTATGCAGGTGACCTTCACCGGTATATTGTACCCAGTACGAGCCAGGCGGCTACTGCATTGCGATCAACGCTTAGTTATGATGAAGCCTATGATGTTCTATACAATAGCCGGTCAAATTCATTGGCTAAATTTGGACAGGATACATTGACCAACCGGAAAGCAAACATTGAAACGTCTGCCAGGGTAGCACAGGTGGCAGAAACGGTATCTCAATTTTTTGATGTCATTAAAACATTGGGATTACTCCCGGGTGCACAATGGGTGGGAGTGGCCTCCAAAGTGCTTTCTTTTGCAGCCAAGGGTATAAAAGCAGGAGCACTTATTTTCTCCTCCTACCAGGGTGCTGTAGGTGCGTATGAAGAAATAAAATTGTCGGAGCAGGCAAAAGAAAAAGCCGGCCTGGCCCGGCCAATACCGGCAAACCCGGGAGAACCCTTACAGGTAGCAGCGATCAACAATCCTGATTCACTGATCGCCATTAAAAACCGTTTTAACCAAAATCTTACAGATCTGCAGGTGCATTATGCAGCCGCATCCTTTAATCCACCGGCTTATGGAACAGTGCTTAAAAGGTTTGCTTATAACGATTCCGCCTATACGCAGGAAATGACGGCAGTACTGAATTCAATATGGGCTGTTGCAGACAGCGCTTCCAATTCAATCACAGCATTCAGGCCCAGATTAGACAGGGTATTGGATTCTTTTATCTCACAACAATATTCCCTCAGAAAATCGATGTATTATCTCAATCATTCATTCATCTGCGATAGTGCCAAAACTTCTTACCGTGCCAGTTTCGATAGTCTTGCAATAGAGATAAAAAGACTGAATGATTCAGCAGTGAATGGCATTGCTTCATTGATCACCATGATCAATGCAAACAATATCCCTGCCGTTGCTTATCTCTCACAGGAATCATGTAAAGTGATACATAGCAGGGTACCAGGCACCAGTGGAAGCATCACGTATAAATTTAAAAACTATGGTTTGGTAGCACAAAACAATGTGAGTTTTAAGATCAGCCGGCCCACTGGCGGCTATACCATTACCAGCACAGACTCCATCAACGTAGGCAATATAAACCCGGGAGAAACAAAGCAGGTAAGTTTTACTTATACCGCACCGATGACTGATTCTGTAGGCCATTATGGAATAGAAGTAAAAGCAAACAATGGTATTTACAATCAAAATATATTCGGAACCCTCTTTGTAATTGACCCAGCAAAATTTTATACCGTACAGGATGGAGACTGGAGCAATCCGGCTACCTGGCATAGCAACCAGGTGCCTGGCCCGACAAATAAAGTACACATCAGTCACAACGTAACTGTTACAACAAATGTAACCTGCAAATCTGTTACCGTGTATAAGCCGGGTAATGTGAATGTTACAGCAGGCAAAAGGGTAATCATCAATAACTAAAAGCAGGATGCTGATTGAAGCACAATCATTTGGTAAATGACGCCGCTGCAATGATCAAAATAAGAAATATCTTTTTACTGGTACTACTTACAGTCATCGCAGCCTGTGATCAACTGTATGCGCAGGCACCTGCAAATGATGATTGCATCAACGCAGAAATCATTACCATACCAAACAACGGCTTTGGCCTGGGGAATTTTTCTTCCACGCAGATCAGTCTTACCAATGCCACCGTGCAAGCGGGCGAAAACTTTGCCCCGGCAATTTTTGTAGCAGGGTTAGATAAAAAGTCGATATGGTTTAAATTCTCCTTGCCAACGATCCGGGCGGTTAGGGTTACCTTATCGCAACCCGGCACCGCAATAGCAGCCGGTGATGCAGGTTTTGCCGTGTACAAGTACAATAATTGTTTGCCGGCAAACGACAGTATCAGCACAAAACTCACACCCATTGTTACATTCGGCAACACCTATCATCCCTGTGTGCCGGCAGGAGATTACCTGGTACAGGTGTCATCCAATTTAAATGCGAACGGACCCATTACCATCAACGTAGAAGTGAGTGATCAAACAGGCGCCGCCTACGATCATCCCAACCAGGCTTATGCGTTTGGCGTAGCCAATGTGTACACCCGTAAAATTGATTTTGAAACGGAATGCCAGTCCATTGAAGATGCAACAGAAGTATGCAGTAGTTTAGGTGATTATGCATCCTATCACAAAACAGCCTGGTTTACTTTTACAACGCCTGCTTACCTTGATTATTTGGTAGTGGGCTTATCAGGCACAGGAGCCACTACTTATTTCCCCAGTGGGGGTGCCAACATACAGAAAAAATTCGGTTACAATTTATACCGCGGCGATGCTGTCACCACACCCATCAACAATTTAATATTGGTAGATGGCTGCGACAGTATGCTCACTAACGGTTACTACTGTGCGAAACAGGAATACCGTTGCGGCGATCTTGCCCCGGGCACTACCTACAGCATCCAACTGTTTATTCATAAGGATTTTAAAGACATGGTGCGCCTGGGAATCATTACCGGTGGCACTGCACCGGCTGCAGGCCCTTTGCCGGTTAACACACTGCCGGCCTCCAATACCCTGGGAATATTGCCGGTTGCTGCCAATGGCGCTACCACTACTTTCAGCGACAATTTTGGTTGCAATAGCCGCCACAGCAACAATGGTTGCAGTCCGTCAAAACCTGCAGCAGGTGTTACCGTCAATAATATAAAATACAACCTCAGTTGTTTTGCGAGCTTTAGTCTGAACAGCACCGCAGCCATTACATTCCGGCCCGGCATGACCTATTGTGGCGCCAGGCCGGTGATCAGGTTATTTAAGCAAAGTCTTACTGGCAACTGCTCTGGTTTGGATACTGCCAATATTGTTGGAACCGCCATTTACAATGGCGAGATTGAATGCCTCGCCCCCGGCGACTATGTATTGCAGGTGTTGGGTTCAGATACAGCATCCTCCGACTTCAACAGCCTTTTCTACGGGGATTTGAACAACAACAACAACCAATGCCTGTTCACAAATTTGGGCAGCCGTTTTTACGTGGATATGGTCGTGTTTTCCCGTAAGGCCGCTGGCAAATATTCATTAAGCGTAACCGGTGCGTTTGACAGCATCAACCGGGTAGGTTCGGTGCAGCAGGCTTTAGCAGACGGAGTTGCTTACCAGGCTTCACCAGATACCATTGGCTGCCAGCCAACCTTACGGCCCTCCGACACTACCTGCTCCCCGTTGAATGACAAAGTACTTTACCGCCAGTTCCTTATTGCAGACAGCGGCACGGTTGATTTCAGTGACCTGGTTATTTCCAATAATCCGCCTTTCAGGTATAAATTATACGAAGGCGATGCCAATGCACTGGCAACGGCTCAAAACGTATTCAACTTCCCAGCTAAAGTTACCGGCCTGGTACCTAAATCACTTTGCCTGTATGGATATACTTATTGTGCCAACAAAACGGCCTGCGTGGTACCCGGCACTTATACATTTGCATCCATGGGCAGCGTGGCAGATGTAGGACGTGCAGACAGACCAACTTTTACTTTTGTAAAAACAAGAACGAAACACAACAGTCCGCAGAATGCTCACGACATGGGCAGCATCATGGATACCCTCGGACCAAATGGGGGTACCCTTCGCAGTTACCGTGACTATTGGAGTTGTGAAGATAATGCTATCCCGATCAATGGTTATGTTCCATGCCCGATAGATGGAAGGCCTGCTACCAAAGCTATTTACCGGCAATTTTATTTAAAGGAAGATGCCATTGTAAAATTCAGTAACCCCGGTTATGGCGGATGGTGTGTAAACAATGCTTATGGAAAAAGAACCTTGTTTTATGGAAGAGCAACTGATGGATTGCCGGGACTTTCACCTGTCGGCAATCAATGGAATTGTTTTTCAACGGCGCAAACTGCTAACAATTGCAGCCCTTTGCCTGCGGGCTGGTACACCGTGGTGAGTTATGGCACAGGGCCGGGTTACGACAGTACCATGCGGCTGACCGATATTAACGGAATGTACAATGGATATGTAAGCTACAGGGATGAGTTTGACATCACCATTACACCAGCCTGCCCTGCACCAAAATTTAACCGCCCGTATAAAGCGTCTGTAGCCGCAGGCAACCTGCCACATTTGATACAGTGGGGACCCAGGACCATCAGCACACCTGTATATCCAAGAACTGATACCAGTTTCAATTTACCGGTAGAAAATTTTAATTGCACGGTAGACACGCCTTTTGCAAACCACCCGGTGATCGCCTGCGAACCTACTGCTAACAGGGTAGCCTACTTTGTTTTTAGAACAACGCAGGTGAGTTTTCTGCAGATCAATACAGGCGGGTATTTTGCCGCAGTATATGATAAGGATGTAAGAACAGATTCACTATTGTTTGGAAGCGCCGCACCGATCCATCCATGCAATAGTTCTGTTGGCAATATACAGTTCTGCCATTTTCAACCCGGCACCTATACATTGGTGATCTTTGCAACCGATGCAAATATTTGCAGGAGTGTTTCACCGTCTATTTTTATTGACCAGGTAGGCTATTCCCGTTTTGACTTCGCCGCCAGCGCATATGATTTTGGAACGGTGCCACCTGATTCTGTTTTTCATTTTGGAAAACCGGGCGACATCAATCCGCTGCACCCAACAAGACCGCCAAGCAGCGATTTCATTTACTGTACCACCGGCGCATTTTCAACAGATCCAACCAACACTGCCTGTGATGTAACAGTGAATGGAAATATTTACAGTACTGCCAATAACCAGCCATTGTACAATGCAGCATTCCCACAAACATCCGGCAATATCGCAAGAAGAAATATCTGGTACACATTTGTGGTAGACCATCCCGGCACAGTGAGAATAAAAGTAGAGAATAAAACATTGCAACGGGGAAAGCAGCCAAGGTTTGCTGTGTACAGCAGTGATGTGAATGCCTCGCTGCCTTTTAGTGCAGTGCAGGCTGGCGGCCTCGTAGACTCAACAGTATCAAATGGCTTACGCTTTGTAACAATGAACTACCTCACTTACTATTATTGCTACAATGCACCCAATAATATTTCCTTTTACCGTGATCCCTGTACGGCTACTCCTACCCGTTACTATATCTTAGTCGACAACGTGAATGCCATTTCAGATGAAGCAGGCGGCCAGTTACCCAACACGCAGATCGACGTATCAATAATGCTGGATTCATTTAACCTGGTAACACCAAAATTTGACCACTACTACCAGGCAGGCGATATAGGCAGATTGGGTATCGGAGCATACGCAGGTGAGCAGGATAATTTTTCCTGTGCCAGTCGTGATAACCCTGACCCACTGGGAACAGGACAAAACGGTTGCAGCAAAACGCTTTGGTATAAATTTAATTCAGCCATTACAGGAAATGTTCGTTACCGGATCCACATAGCAAACAGTGTTTACTACAGCGATGACGATATCCAGTTGTTGAAAGAAACGATCCCGGGAGATTCTACCATCAACAGCCTGGTATTGCAACCACGAGCCACCGTTAGTAGCGCCTCAGGAACATGGTCACAGAGTTGTGTTACGACCGGCACTTATTATCTTCTGCTGCCGGGATGCAGCAGGCTGAACCAGTATGTGATCCCCGAAATTGAAATGATAGAACAGGAGGGTGATTTCTGCAGCCGTGCAGTTCCTGCTGCGATCAATGGTGCCGGCACTGCCTCTGCTTCCGTATTGGTTAATTGTCATACCATCGGAACAGACTACGGCGAGTTCGGACCGACACTTACCTGCCCGCAGGCCGGCATCACTTCACAATACAAAACAAGCTGGTTCCGTATCGACATCGGAGGAACAGACACGCTGGATATAACAACTTACCTCGTGGAAAACACCAATGCTTCCAGCAGCGATATCAAGTATCGTATGATGACGGGCGATTGCGGCGCTATGCAGGAACAAAGCTGTGTGCTGGATGCGTTAACGCAAAATACCTATAACTGCCTGGTACCCGGGCAAAGCTATTATGTGCAGGTGTTTACACCGGTGTTAAAAAATAACCTCGCCGTAACCGGCACCATCGATCTTCAATTGTCTGCTGTGTCACATGCCGATACCTGTCTTCCGAACAACAACTGTTTGGCAACTGCCAATTTTCTTTCTTCATTTGACTGCACAAAAGATGACTCCGTAAAATTCATCAATTATTCTACCTACGGAAATGATATTAGCTACCAGTGGACTTTTGGTTACAATGGCGCAACATCCACCGCAGTATCGCCGGCCTATTTTTATCCGGCCCTTGCAACAGACAGTACCTATACAGTAAAACTCGTTGTAAAAAACAACAGTTGTTTAAAAACCGATTCTGTTACACGAACAGTACTGGTACCTGCCAGGCCCTACATTGATCTTGGCAACGACATCATTCAATGCAACAGCACTGCATCCATTTTATTGAGGGCTACATCACATCCCGGGGCTGCATACCTGTGGCAGAACAATAGCACTGCCGATACCTTCCGGGTAGTTGCCACCGGCAACAACGATTGCCGTGTACGGGTTACTTACAATGGCTGTGTAAGTGCTGACACCATCAGGGTATTGGTAAGCCCGCTGTCTGCAAGACCCCTGAAACAAATTGTGCTGTGTACCGACTCTGTTTCTGTGGACGTAAGACGGGGTGCCAATGAAACTTATTTATGGAGTACCGGCGCCACAACAAGAAGTATTTACATGAGTGCACAAGGTTACTATTGGGTAGACATCCGCTATTTTGATTGCGTTTACCGGGATTCATTTGAAGTGATCAGCCCTGCCAATGCCAGCCCCCTGGGCAATGACACAACGCTTTGCTTCTCACAGAATGATTATGTACTCGATGCTTCGGTCAATGGTGCTGTTGCCTATACCTGGCAAAACAACAGTCACGCAGATACCCTTCTTATTACGGCCCCGGGTCAATATCATGTTACAGTTGATTTTGGCAACTGTACGATCAAAGATACGATCAATATTTTGGGTTATGCGGCACCGTCAGTAGTGGTTATTGATACCTCCATTTGCTATTCACAAACATTGCTGTTGCCCTGGGGAGAACTGGTAAATACAGCCGGCTCCTATGCCGATACCCTGGCATCCTCCGGTGGCTGCGACAGTTTGATACAAAAGTTTAATGTTACCATTAAAGCAAGGCCGGATATCGGCAGGGATACAACGATCTGCTTCAATGCAGGTACTCACCTGCTGAGAGCGCAGACAGCAGGGGCTATTGGATATGAATGGCAGGATGGAAGTACAGCAGACAGTTTTGTTGTTGCAGGCCCCGGCCTGTACTGGGTAGATGTAAATTTTGGCAGTTGCCGTGTAAGAGACAGTATTGTTATCAATGGTGGCAATGCGCCCGGCACCATAACCATTGACACCAGCATTTGTAGTGGAATTCTTTTCCGCCTGCCCTGGGGTGATGTTACGGGTTTACCTGGAATATACACAGATACCCTACAGGCGGCAGCTGGTTGCGACAGTTTGGTAAGAATTGTAAAACTAACGGTAAAGTCTACCCCATCCCTGGGAGTTGATAAAAATCTTTCTATTTGCAGCAGCACTGTTGCCAATCTCAGCAACTTATACAACACAACCGGCCTGTCTGTATTGTGGACCTTCAACAGCAGCACGGTCCCGGACCCTTCAGCATTGAATGCAGCAGGACTTTACAGGCTGGTGGTTACAAATAATGTTAACTGCACAGATACAGCTTTTGTAACGCTCCGGCTAAGTGCCAGGCCTCAGTTGGGAGGCGATACTTCGATCAGTATTTGCCCGGGCAGGTCCATCGACCTGGAGGCCGTTTACAATGCCGATACCAATATACATGGATGGTACCAGAATAATGTTCTCATCAATAATGCCGGTGCAATCAGTACGGCCGGTATTTATCAATTGATCAGTACAGCGGGTTCCGGTTGTTCAGATACGGTGCTTGTAACCCTTTCGGTAAATTCCAATCCCATCGTGGTTACCAATGACCCGGCGCCGGTGTGTACTCCTGCTATTGTTGATCTGACTGCAATGGCAATTACCGCCGGCTCAGGATCAGGCTTACTATTTACATACTGGAAAGATTCAGCAGCAACCAGCAGCTATTCCAATGCGGCATCGGCAGCAGGCGGCACCTATTATATCAAAGGAACTGATGCCAATGGTTGTTTTGATATTGAACCCATCAACATAATACAGTACCCGGTACCGGTAGTAAATGCCAGTGCAGATATTTCGATCTGTGAAGGAGATTCCGCCAGCTTACAGGCAAGAGTAACCAATAGTACAGTGCCCGTTACTTATCAATGGGAACCTGTAGCAGCAGGCGGCATACTCAACCCTTCATCGGCCAATACGATCGTGAAGCCGGCTAGTACCCAGCAATACATTGTAACGATCGTTGACGGCTATGGTTGTAACTTTTTGGTGAAGGATACTGTACTGGTAAAAATTCAGCCGCCAGTACCCGCTTTTGCCGGCAATGACACGATTATTACTGCGGGTGTACCGCACCAGTTGCAGGCCACCGGCGGGTTGAAGTATTTATGGGAACCGGGTAACCTGCTGAACAATCCGGCAGTTTCAAATCCTTTGGCTACGGTTTATGCCGATAGCATTTTATTCACCGTAACGGTAACAGACCAGGAAGGTTGCATTGGCCGTGATACCATTCAATTGAAAACTTACAGCGGCATCACCTACTTTGTACCCAATGCTTTTTCTCCCAACGGCGATGGAAGAAACGACCTGAAAAGCCGATACCAGTGGGCATTGTATCCACAGACCTTTTCCGGATTTTTAACCGATATGGCGAACTGATCTTTGAAGCAGCACAGCTTTCAAAAGGGTGGGATGGTACTTATAAAGGCATCCCCCAACCTGTGGGCAATTATATATGGATAGTAAAGGGTAAGGGAAGAAACGGGAAAATAATTGAGATGAAAGGCAACCTGGTATTGGTGCGCTAATTAAATAATCAATAAAAAAATAATGATGGAAACACAAGTGTATATACCAACTGAACAGGGCATACGAGTGGTAGCCGCTACCAGCATTGTGAGGATCGAGGCTCGCAGTAACTATAGTAAACTGTTTTTTGACAATGCCAAACCACTCACGGTGGCAAAAGTGCTCCATTGGTTCGAAGACAAACTGGAACAACAGTTCTTTTGCCGCATTCATAAAACGCATATTGTAAACAACCAGTTCATCTCAGCCATATCGGCAGACAACAATACGCTTACATTATTGAACGGTGAACAATTAAAGATCAGCCGGAGAAGAAAAACGAAGGTGCTGAAATTGTTGATATAGATAGCTGCTCAACAACAATAATCTCACAACTAGTGGTGAAAATAAATTGAGCGGATCCGTACTTTATCTTATGCCCGACACGGTCAAAAATTATTTAGCCAGGTAACTGCAAATGTTTTTTACAATTGCCGGACCTTCATAAATAAAACCTGTCCATACCTGCACCAGGGAAGCGCCTGCAGCTAATTTTTCTTTTGCATCGGCTCCTGTAAAAATGCCCCCGCTTGCAATGATGGGAATTTGACCATTTGTTTTTTGGTAAATGTATTGTACGATCTCAGTGCTCCGCTGCTGTACCGGGAGGCCACTCAAACCACCGGCGCCCATTTGTTCAACGGACTGTTTGTCCGTCAGAAGTCCTTCCCGGCTGATGGTAGTATTGGTTGCAACAAGGCCATCTAATTTTATCTCCAATGCAAGAGCGATCACATCATCTATTTGTTCCTGCGTAAGATCGGGCGCTATTTTCAGCAGGATAGGCTTTTGGCGGGCAGAGTGAACTGGCAACGAAGAATGAGACTTTAAATCTCCAGGCTCAACCATTGACGATTCACTATTCACTATTGACGATTCACCATTCCCCATTGACGCATTAATTCCCTGCAGGTTCGTAAGAATTTTTCTCAGCGATTCTTTCTCCTGCAATGCCCTCAAACCGGGTGTATTCGGACTGCTAACATTCACCACGAAATAATCAACATAAGGATGCAGGGCTTTAAAGCAGATCCCGTAATCCTTCCAGGCATCTTCATTGGGAGTGACTTTGTTTTTGCCGATGTTACCACCGATAATCAATTTTGAATGTTGAATGTTGAATGTTGAATTCGGTTCTGAACCCGGAGACTTTCTTATTGACGATTCACTATTCACTATTGACGATCCTCCATTCTGTTCCTTCCATTTTTTTAACCTTCCGGCAATCACTTCCACCCCATCATTATTAAAACCCATCCGGTTGATCAGTGCTTTGTCTTTCGGCAAACGGAACAACCTGGGTTTGTCATTGCCATCCTGTGGCCTGGGCGTTACGGTTCCTATTTCAACAGCACCAAATCCCAATGCTTCCAGTTCAGTGAGGTAGCATGCGTTCTTGTCAAAGCCAGCCCCCAATCCAACCGGGTTTTTAAAATGTATCCCCAAAAAATCTTTTTCCAATTGAGTGTTGCTCATCGAAAACCGGGCAGTGAGCATTTTCTTCAGGAATGGTATCTTGCATATAATACGAAGAGCATTCATGGAGAAATAATGTACTTTTTCAGGATCGAAAAAGAACAAAAAAGAGCGGAGCAGTTTGTACATGATCCGCAAAGATAATTGGTTTGATTTTTCATAGGAACTGTTACCTTTGAGATAGAAAGTTGCATAAACAACTATTAAGCTCCAAACCCCTGGTGGGCTTATAAAGAGTCTGATTGTATAACCCCCCTTAGGGGATGGGGGCAAATAATTAACATGCAGGAAGCATACATTGTAGCCGGCTACCGTACGGCAGTAGCAAAAAGTAAAAAAGGCGGTTTCAGGTTTACCAGGCCGGATGACCTTGCCATCAACGTGATAAAAGGATTGCTGGCAAGTGTACCCCAGCTCGATGCAAAAAGGGTGGATGATGTAATTGTGGGCAATGCCGTTCCGGAAGCAGAGCAGGGCCTGCAGGTGGGCCGTATCATTGCTGCAAGGGCAGTAGGTATTCATGCAGCGGGCATTACCATTAACCGTTATTGCGCCAGTGGTCTTGAAAGCATCGCCATGGCGACTGCCAAAATAAGGACCGGCATGGCAGAGTGCATCATTGCAGGCGGCGTGGAAAGTATGAGCATGGTGCCAACAGCAGGCTGGAAAACATCGCCGGCATATTCTATTGCCCAGGATGAACCGGATTTCTATCTCAGCATGGGTCTCACTGCGGAAGCAGTAGCAAAAGATTACAATATCAGCCGGGAAGACCAGGATATATTTAGCTACAACAGTCATCTAAAAGCCGGGCAGGCCATACAGAACGGGTTTTTTAAAAGCGGCATTCTGCCCATTACGGTGGAACAGGTGTACCTGGATGAAAAGGGTAAAAAGCGACAAAAAAATTATGTGGTGGATACGGATGAAGGCGTAAGGGCTGATACTTCAGTGGAAGGGTTGGCAAAATTAAAACCAGCCTTTGCTGCAGGTGGTTGCGTTACTGCCGGCAACAGTTCTCAAACAAGCGATGGCGCTGCTTTTGTGATCGTAATGAGTGAAAGAATGATCAACGAACTGGGCTTAAAACCCATTGCAAGATTGGTGAATTGCGCCAGCGCCGGCGTACATCCCAGAATTATGGGCATAGGCCCGGTAGAAGCGATCCCTAAAGTGCTGCGGCAGGCAAATATGAGCATCGGAGATATCGACCTGGTAGAACTGAACGAAGCATTTGCCTCTCAATCTTTGGCCGTGATCCGCCAGTTAAACCTGGATCCGGCAATAGTCAATATCAATGGTGGTGCCATTGCATTGGGCCATCCGCTGGGTTGTACCGGTGCCAAACTGACAATCCAGATCGCCAACGACATGAAACGCCTGGATAAAAAATACGGTATTGTCAGCGCCTGTGTTGGTGGCGGACAGGGCATTGCAGGCATTATTGAGAACATCAGTTAGCCTGTTTGTATAGCTGTTACGGAGCGGTATCTTTACCGCTTTTTTATTTGTCTATATTCCCGGTTTGATCCGCCCATCTTACAATGTATTTAAAAAACGGTGCCGGTTATGCTGTTTAAAACAGGCAGCGGCCCCTGCCTTTAAAAAAGCTTGTCAACCTTTGGGAAAGGGGTTACTTTTACAACCATTAAAAGATCAGTTATGACGAAGGAAACGAAAAGACAAAAACAGGTGGCGGGCCTGCTGAATGAAGAATTGAATGATATCTTCCGCAGGATGGGGTTGAATATGATCGATGGTGGCATGATCTCCATTTCATCTGTAAAAATCACGCCCGATCTTTTTGAAGCAAGGGTTTATTTAAGCATGTTCCAGGTAAAAGATACCCAGGCAGTACTGCATAAATTTGAAGAGAAATATAAAGAGATCAGGAATGAACTGGGCAAAAGAGTAAGGCACCAGTTGAGAAGCATCCCTGAGATCAAATTCTTTATCGACGACACCCTTGACTATGTTTTTAAGATGGAAGAATTGTTTGAAAAGATCAAGAAAGAAGACGGGGGAGTATCAGGTGATAAGTGATACGTTAGAGTAATAAGTTACAACGCGGCTACCTAGTAAAATACACTGACAATTCATCCACACAACATTTTACCAATACAGCATTCTCCATTCACGATTGACGATTCATTAACATGTATCTAACCTTTGCCTGGCGCTATTTTAAAGCAAAAAAATCTACCAACGCCATCAACATCATTGCATGGATCACCGTGGGCGCCATCGCACTGGCTACGGCCTGTCAAATATTGGTACTAAGTGTTTTTAATGGCTTTGAAGGACTGGTGAAATCCCTGTACGGCGCTTTTTACACGGACCTTAAAGTTATTCCTGCCAGGGGAAAAACCTTTCTGCTCACGGCTGAACAGATCAGCCGTTTAAAAGGTACAGCAGGTGTAGAAGGAATCGCTATGATCGCCGAAGAAAAAGCGCTGTTGCAGAATAAAGAACAGGAAGACATGCAAACCACGGTGTACCTGAAAGGTGTGGATGAGAACTATGTTCATGTTACCAATGTGGCAGCAAAAACCATCCAGGGTAAATTTGAAACCGGCACGGCCGAAACACCCACCCTGGTAGTTGGTTACGGTATACAAAATGCAGTTGCAGTAAATGTAGGGGAAGGTCTGGATGCTTCCACCCTTACCATCATCTTACCCAAAAAAGGAAAAGTAAATGTGAGTGACCCCATGGGCTCGCTGAGCGAGGGAAACGCTGTTGCATCCGGGGTGTTTTCAATACAGCAGGAGTTTGATAATAAATACGCCATTACCAATATTGCCTTCGTCAAACAACAAATGGGCTTTGCATTGGATGAATACAGTGCCTGCGAAATAAAATTAAAACCCGCTGTAGAGATCGCAACAGTACAGCAGCAACTGCAGCGCATGCTTGGTCCTGGCTATACGGTACAAACCAAATTCCAGCAAAACCAAAGTCTTTACAGCACCATGCGGATGGAGAAATGGTTCATTTATGCTGTATTTACGCTGATACTCGTTGTATCTGCCTTTACCATGATCAGCGCACTTACCATGCTGGTGCTGGAAAAGCAGAAAGACATTGGCATACTCCAAAGCATGGGCGCTTCCAGGGCCATCATCTTAAAAATTTTTTTGAGTGAAGGACTTTTATTGGGCACCATCGGGGTGGCGTCAGGAATATTGTTTGCACTGCTGGTTTGCCTCCTGCAGGATAAATTTCATTTGCTAAAACTAAAAGGCGGTTCTTTTTTGATAGATTATTTTCCTGTAAAATTGGATATCAGCGACTTTATTATGGTTGCCTCCACGGCAGCGGCCATTGCCTTTATTGCCTCCTGGTTTCCTGCAAGGAAGGCTTCCCGCCAGGAGATCGAACTGAGATAAGAGAACAAAAAAGAGGCCACCCAAACCGGCAGCCTTCTCGTTTTATCATCAATAAAATTTTAATAATCTCCCAACGTTTCCGGCAATTGGGCCAGGGCTTTCGACAGTTGCTCATCATTAGGCGCAATGCCATGCCACTCGTGGCTGCCCTGCATAAAGTCAACACCGGCGCCCATCGCTGTATGCATTAAGATCACCACCGGCTTTTTATTCCCCAGTAAGGTTTTGGCGTACTTTAAAGTGCTGGCCACTTTGTCAACATCATTACCGTTCTCAAGCTGCACTACTTCCCAGCCAAAAGCGGCAAACTTTGCTGCCAGGTCGCCCAATCCGAGTACTTTATCTGTTGGTCCATCGATCTGCTGGCCATTCCAGTCGATCGTGGAAATAATATTGTCTACTTTATTGTGGGCGGCAAACAATACGGCTTCCCAATTTTGTCCTTCATCCAGTTCACCATCCCCATGCAGTGAGTACACTACACTATCATCATTATTCATCTTTTTTGCCAATGCAGCTCCCAATGCCACACTCATCCCCTGCCCCAGCGAACCGCTGGCCATACGAATGCCCGGCAGGTGCTCATGCGTGGTAGGATGCCCCTGCAGGCGGCTGTTGATCCGGCGAAAGGTTTTGAGCTCTTCCACAGGAAAATATCCGCTCCTGGCCAGAGTGCTGTAAAATACCGGTGAAATATGGCCATTGCTTAAAAAGAAAATATCTTCCCCGGGCGCATCCATATTGAATTGAGGATTGTGGTTCATTACCTCAAAATACAAGGCTGTAAAATACTCGGTACAACCCAGTGATCCACCCGGGTGGCCGCTCTGGCAACCATGTACCATCCTCACAATATCCCTGCGTATCTGGGAGGCAATTGCTTTTAAATCTTTCATTTAAAAATATTTTTTGATGATGAAGCAGTTTTTTTCCGGTACCCCAAGTCTTAGCAATGGCAAAAACCGACTATTGTTATTTCTTTGATTTTTGATGGGCAAACCTACTTCAAATAGCTGCAATTGCAAAGTATAAATTTGCAACAAATGCGGTTAATAATAATAAGATTGGTGTTTTGTCGTTTGATATTTCAGGAGACCGTTTTTAAAAGGTTTTTGACATCAAAATTTTAGTGAAAATTTTTAAAATCGGCCTATTTTGACTATGTTGCATTGCGGAATTTGGCAATGCCTAAAGTACCCCACTGAGAACGTTTATTTGTAAATCATTAACTACCCCCTGGCATGAGTTATATTTTATTAAGTGGTGTTTTAGCTTTTTTGATAACATTTTTTTCAATACCGGTAATAATCCAGGTAGCCAGGCAGAAGAAGATGTTTGATGAGCCGGATGAACGAAAAGTGCATAAAATGGTGATCCCTACCCTTGGCGGTTTGGGCATTTTTGCAGGTTTTATACTGGCCACCTTACTCGGCGTTCCGCTTAACAGCCCTGAACTACAATACTTTGTGGCAGCAGCCATCGTAATATTCTTCCTCGGTATCAAAGACGATATCCTGGTACTCTCCCCTGCCAAAAAATTTATCGGACAATTGATCGCAGCGGGTATCGTGATCAAATTTGGCGGAGTGCAGATCAGTTCCATGCATGGTTTTTTAGGTATTGACCATTTACCTGAAATGGCCAGCATCGTATTTACGCTGTTTACCATTATCGTTATTACAAATTCCTTTAATTTGATTGATGGGGTAGATGGCCTGGCTGGAAGCCTCGGTTTGCTAACCGCCATCGTATTCGGCAGTTATTTTTTATATATAGAACAATGGATGTATGCTGTGATGGCATTTTCACTGGCCGGCAGCCTGATCGGCTTCCTGATCTATAATTTTTCGCCCGCTAAAATATTTATGGGTGATACCGGCTCTTTGCTCATCGGGCTTGTCAACTCTATTTTGGTGATCAAATTCATCAATATTGCGGGCACGCCAAGCACTAAACTGGCTTTTGAAGCTGCCCCGGCAATTGGTTTTTCCATACTCATTGTTCCCCTGTTTGACACCCTCAGGGTATTCAGCCATCGCATACTCGACAGGCGCTCACCTTTTAGCCCTGACAGAACTCATGTGCATCATTTCCTCTTAGAGCTTGGGTTCAATCACAAAAAGATCACCATGCTCTGCGTAGGTACCAACGTTGCTTTTATCGCACTGGCTGTAGCGCTTCGCAATATGGGCACTACCACTGCGATCGGTATTGTACTGTCAGTAGCCAGCGTGCTGATTGCCGCAGTGTATTACAGCAGGCCTTCCAATAAATTCAGAACTTCCAAGAACCTGATGCCGGAAGAGAACCTGATGAAAGCAAGAAAAATATTATCACTTTCTCCTGAAGTGGAGATCGCAGAAGCAGAATAGAAAATTTTTAAACGTATTGAAAGTGCTCAACAATGGTTGGGCACTTTTTTTATCCCTAAAGCTCTTTTTCAGAATGCGTTAGCTTTTCAATCTTTTCTTTAGTTTTGCAACTCTTAATTTAATATTATGTCAGAAGAAATCAACTTGATACAGTCCGATACAGAATCTACCATGTCTAAAGCCATTTCGCACCTGGAAACAGAACTGGTAAGGATCCGTGCAGGAAAGGCCAACCCCAATATGCTGGACGGGATAACCGCCGAATATTACGGCAGCCCTACGCCAATCGGTCAAATTGCCAATATCTCCGTACTAGATGCCCGTACCATTTCGGTGCAACCCTGGGAAAAGAATATGCTGCAGCCTATCGAAAGAGCCATCATAGCCGCCAATATTGGTATCAATCCACAAAACGACGGCGTTAATATCCGTTTGTTTTTACCTCCGCTTACTGAAGAACGCAGGAAGGAATTGGTGAAAAGATGCAATGTAGAAGGTGAAAATGCAAAAGTATCCATCCGTAACATCCGCAGGGATTCGATCGAACACATCAAAAAATTGCAAAAAGACGGACTCAGTGAAGATATTGCAAAGGATGCCGAAGCAGATATACAGGACCTTACCAACCGCTACATCGCCCTGGTAGAAAAACACCTGGTTGCCAAAGAAAAAGAGATCATGGCGGTGTAGTGTTTATTTTGAATGATGAATTTTGAATTATAAATTATTTGATGTTCGTTTCATTCAACATTCATCATTCAACATTTCCTATGCCTTTCGAATTCAATGAAAATACTTTTATCGGGGTCAGTATTCCTCTGTATGCCATTGTGATCGGCACCGAAATATTGGTGAGCCATTTTCAACTCAGGAAATACTATTCAGTTAAGGAAACCATCATTAATGTTTACCTCACCCTGCTGAATGCATCCATTGATGTATTGTTCAGGGGTATTTATCTCTTCATTATACTTCAGTGGTTCTTTGATCACCGCATTGCTGAAATAAAAGGCCACCCGTTCGTATACTGGGCACTGTTATTTGTGCTGGAAGACCTTGCATTTTATGTTGAGCATACGGTAGATCATTACTGCAGGTTGTTTTGGGCCGTACATGTTACACACCATTCATCGCAGGAATTTAATCTTACAACCGGTTTCCGGTCTTCTGTATTTCAGCCGCTGTACCGCTTCCTTTATTTTATTCCGCTGGTGTTGCTTGGATTTAAGCCGCTGGATATTGTGCTGATGTATTCCATCACCCAGGTGTATGGCATACTGGTGCATACTCAGATGATCAAAAAAATGCCGGCCTGGTTTGAATGGTTGTTTGTGAGCCCGGCACATCACAGGGTGCATCATGCCAGCAATGTGGTATACCTTGATAAGAACATGGGTATGTGCCTTATTATCTGGGATAAGTTCTTCGGTACTTTCCAGGAAGAATTGCCGGAAGAACCGGTAGTGTACGGACTTACTACCAACCTGCCCCAACCCCATCATCCGCTAAAAATAGTTTTTCATGAATGGCATCATATTGGTAAAGACCTGCAAAGGCCCACCTCTTTTGCCAATAAACTGAAATATCTTTTTATGCCCCCGGGGTGGAGCCATGACGGAAGTACCAAAACGGCAAAGGCATTGCAGAAGGAACTGTTGCCGGCAACAGAGCAGGCTGTTTTTAATCAGCGCCCGGTACTAACGGAGAGGTCATTATAAATTCTATCCAAAAGAAGGCAGTTCGCTTAACTCACTTACCGCCCCTGCCATAACCCCCCCCTGCCATAACAGAAAAGGCATAGCAGTAGCTGCCGTTTGTAATAGCGAGGCAGGGTACCTGCAAACTGATATTGTACCGCAATACCTGTTCAAGCACTTTTTTATCCAGCAGTACGTCCATCTCTTTGCATTCAACGATCATGCAGGGCTGATGCCCGGCGTTGTACACTACAATATCAAAACGTTTTTTAAGATCGCCCAGTTCAATCTCTTTTTCAACAGCGATGAGCGAGGCAGGGTATTTTTTTACCTGCACCAGGTATTGTAAAAAATTCTGCCGCACCCATTCTTCCGGGGTGAGCATGATCCACTTTTTCCGGATGGCATCAAAGATGAACTCTTTACCGGATTCGCTTTTTATTTTAGGCTGGTATGGTGGATACTCAATCTTAATCATGCATCAACAAAAAAATATGTACTTTTATCCTTACACTTTTTTGCACCCAACCGGTAGGGGAAACACAAATAAACGAATAATTAGCGTATGAAGACAAAAGAAGAAATAGTACAGAACTGGTTGCCGAGATACACAGGCGAAACACTCGGAAATTTTGGCCAGTACATATTGCTTACCAATTTTTCCAACTATGTTGAAATGTTTGCCAAATGGAATCATGTAAAGGTGATCGGTAAAGACAGGCCCATGCAATGTGCCACGGCAGATAATATCACCATCATCAATTTTGGAATGGGAAGCCCTACAGCAGCTACGGTAATGGACCTGTTAACAGCCATTAAACCAAAGGCAGTGCTGTTTCTTGGAAAATGCGGCGGTTTAAAAAAACGCAATAAAATCGGCGATCTCATCCTGCCCATCGCAGCCTTAAGGGGCGAGGGTACCAGCAACGACTATTTTCCTCCGGAAGTACCGGCGCTGCCGGCGTTTATGCTGCAAAAAGCCATCTCCACCACCATCAGGGATTATGAATGCGATTACTGGACGGGTACCGTGTACACCACCAACCGCCGTGTGTGGGAACATGATGAAGTGTTTAAAGAATACCTGCAAAAAGTGAGGGCCTATGCCATTGATATGGAAACCGCTACCATTTTTACCGTGGGCTTTTACAATAAGATCTCTACCGGGGCACTCCTGCTCGTTAGTGACAGCCCGATGATACCCGAAGGTGTAAAGACGGAAGAAAGTGATAAAAAAGTTACATCTGAATATGTAGAGCGTCACCTTAAAATCGGCATCGATTCTTTAAAACAGTTGATGAACAATGGTCTTACAGTAAGGCATCTGCAGTTTTAAATTTGTTCCCCTAACGGGAGAACATATATGATACCAGTAAGATTGAATTCAACCTTACTGTTCCAAAAACCGGCTGGATATTTCAGGGCAACATCAGGCTGTAACATTTCTGAGCGCTTCCGGAATGCAGTATAGCAATTGCCATCAATTTAAAAATAAAAAAAAGAAACGTTCAGGTTTTGAGTAATTTTTCTTACCAGCAACTATTCTCTTTCACCAAAAACATCTTCCTCCAAATAGGCAGCAGTGAAGCCCATGCAGACCTTGCAGCCAAAGCATTGCTGTCTGCTGATCTCAGGGGAGTAGATAGTCATGGTATCGCAAGATTGAGTGGTTATGTAAGACTCTGGAAAGCTGAAAGAGTAAATGCAACACCGGCCATAAAAATTATTCATGAAACACCCTCCACTGCGGTAATTGATGGTGACAGAGGCCTCGGTTTGGTAGTAGGCCCTGCAGCCATGCAGGTAGCCATTGATAAAGCCATCAGTGTTGGAACAGGCTGGGTAAGTGTAAAGAACAGCAATCATTTTGGCATTGCAGGCTTTCATGCCATGATGGCCCTGCCGCATGATATGATCGGTATTGCAATGACCAATGCTTCAGCGACAGTGGCACCCACTTTCAGCAAAGAAAGATTACTGGGCACCAACCCCATTGCAGTAGCCATCCCGGCAGGTAATGAGCAACCATTTGTGGCAGACTTTGCCACCACTACTGCGGCCAATGGAAAACTGGAAGTGCTGCAAAGAAAAAACATGGATGCACCGCATGGATGGGTGCAGGATAAAGATGGCAAGCCTTCTACTGATGTAAATGAATTAAAAAAATCGGGCGCCATGCTGCCGCTTGGAGGTGATAAAGAACATGGCAGTCATAAAGGCTACATGCTCGGTTCCATCGTAGATATTTTTTCTGCCATCCTGAGCGGCGCCAATTATGGTCCCTGGGTGCCACCCTTTCCCGCCTATTTACCCATGCCGCTGAATATGCCGGGAGAAGGCATTGGGCATTTCTTTGGCGCCATGCGGATCGACGCCTTCAGACCGGCTGAAGAATTCAGGCAACACATGGACGCCTGGATACAACGTTTTAAAAGCGCAGCCACGGCGGAAGGTTTTGAAAGGGTGATCATACCTGGTGAGCCGGAAAGGGAAATTGAAAAGGAAAGAATGCAAAACGGCATCGAATTACTGGATCCTGTTATCAACGACCTGCAACAACTGGCTGCTCAATTCAACTGCTCACTTTAGTAGACCGATCCGATAGGATAATCATTTGGAAAGTAGTACACCAACAGATATTTTTGCACGCAAGAAAATGCACTACAATGAAAATAATGAAGTTTGGCGGTACCAGCGTGGGAAAGCCCGAAAGAATGCATGATGTAGCAAAGCTGATCACCACTGATGCGGAGAGTAAAATAGTTGTACTGTCGGCTTTGAGCGGAACTACCAATGCCCTGGTAGAGATCAGTACTTCCCTGTCGCAGGGCGACCGCAACCAGGCAAAGAACCAGATCGCAGCGCTGGAAGCCCATTATAAAAACTTTTGCAGCCAGTTAGTAAGCAAGCCGGAAGCACTGGAAAAAGCACTGGCTGTTGTGCAGGAACATTTTGAATTTCTCAACATCATCTTAAAAATATCTTTCAGCGAAGCGCTGAATAAAGATATCCTGGCACAGGGAGAATTGCTCAGTACAAAATTGTTCTGCTGCTACCTCGAAGAAAAAGGCATTGATCATTTGCTGATACCGGCGCTTGATTTTATGACGATCGATCATTATGATGAACCGCAGATCGGCAGCATCAAAGTGAAGCTGGCGCAACTGCTGCAAAAGAACAAGGATAAAAAGATATTCATTACACAAGGCTACATCAGCCGCAATGCAAAAGGAGAAGTAGACAATTTGAAAAGAGGTGGCAGTGATTATTCGGCTTCATTGATAGCAGCGGCCATCAATGCCAGTGTGTGTGAAATATGGACCGATATTGACGGTATGCACAACAACGATCCCCGGGTCGTAAATAAAACAGTTGCCATTGAACAGTTGAGTTTTGAGGAGGCTGCAGAGCTGGCGTATTTCGGTGCCAAGATATTGCACCCTGCCAGCATTTGGCCGGCGCAGTTTTACAATGTACCGGTAAGACTGCTCAATACCATGCAACCAACGGCAAAGGGCACACTCATTGCTGAAAAAGCCGGCAGTACCGGCGCCAAAGCAGTTGCTGCAAAAGATGGTATCACTGCGATTAAAATAAAAAGCAGCAGGATGTTGCTGGCCTATGGCTTTTTAAGAAAGATATTTGAAGTGTTTGAAAAATACCGTACGCCGATCGACATGATCACTACCTCCGAAGTGGCGGTATCACTCACAATTGACCATGATGTAAACCTGAAAGAGATCATCAAAGAACTGGAACCATTTGGTACGGTAGAAGTAGATACCAACCAGTCCATCGTTTCTATTGTGGGCAACGAGATCAACGAGTCAAAGGATGTAATGGAAAAGATCTTTTCTTCTTTGAATGGGATTCCTGTGAGGATGGTAAGTTACGGGGGCAGTCATCACAATGTATCGATCCTGATACCAAGGCAGTACAAAGAGCAGACCCTGCAATTGCTTAATAAAGGGCTTTTTGGGCTGGATTAATTGCTGAAAACCAGTTTACGAACCACTTAACCGAAAAATAATTGCCGGGTAAGTGGTTTTTTTATTTTTTGTAACCGTTTGCAAATAAAGGAGTTCAGTCCGGGTTGTGGATTTTTTCCAAAAAAAATAAAAAAAGTGCAATCTCTACGCAATAATACTTTTACTCCTGCGTTTTATAAATGGTTTTTCATAGGATATTGGATTTAAAACGGGCAGAGATTTCCATCTCCGCCCCTTATTTTTTATCCTGTCCTGGCCTGACTTTGTAAAGCAAAAGAGTTAACTCTGGTCTGACCTTCGGTACCGACCAGGGTATCATACCGAGTAACCTGCGGTGCCGACCGGGCAATCACTACTCCTCATATACAATTAAAATTTTCACCGGTGCATTCAATACACTTCCACTTTGCCCTGCAACAGTGTTTACTGCGATACGGCCATTATCAGCATTTACGGTAAATTCAAAACCAGGCTGCAGGTAGCTGGCAGGTATCTCAAAGGGGCCAACGCTGGCTAATGCAGAAACAGATAAGATTTTAGACTGTGTCAGGCCATGAGAAACAAAAGCGGTGGCACCCTGCGTGGATGGCAAATTCACCATCAGTTTTTTCATTTTAATTGCAGGCGCTGCATCGGTTCTTGCTCCCATTCTTGTATAACCCAGGATATTGGTAGAGGCATTGATACGCAAACTATCGGCAGCCATATCACCATAAATAAAAGTATGCGTGCTGTCATCCTGGTAACTGGTTATATATAATTTATTTGAACTGATTGCTCCAATACCGGCAGCAGCCCCCAGGAAAATATTACCGGAGCCACTTGTGTTTGCGTAACCTGCAAAAGGACCAACGAAAACATTGGCACTACCTGAAGTTGTTGCAAGGCCCGCCTGATACCCAAGGGCCATATTATAGTTACCAGAAGTATTCAACACCAATGCTTCTGTGCCGGCGGCTGTATTATAAGCTCCTGTAATATTGGAATCAAGTGCATGAAACCCCAATGCTGTATTGCTGTAACCTTTAGTATTACTATATAAAGCCTTTGACCCGATGGCTGTATTTTTCCTGGCTTCAAATGACCCTGATGCCCCGGTACCATTATTATACAAGGCGGAATCCCCGATGGCCACCACATTACTGGCAAACGAATTTGAGAACAAAGCGCCGGAGCCGGCAGCAACATTGCTATTGCCGGTGCTGTTATTTAGCAATGCCTTATTGCCTAAGGCAACATTGTTATTACCGGAAATATTTTTTCCAAGCGAACGAACCCCGGCAGCCACATTGGAGGCTCCGGTTTGGTTGGAGGTCAGGCTCAAATACCCGATACCCGTATTATCATCGCCGGTGGTATTGGATGTAACGGCAGCAACACCGATCGCTACATTGTTGCTACCGCTGTTGTTTTTAAAAAAAGAGAGATACCCAAGGGATGTGTTTTGTACGCCACCCAGCACTGAATCCATGCTATAGCTTCCAACGGCTGTATTGGCAATGCTGCCGCCATGGTGGTCAAGGGCATTACTGCCGACTGCAACATTAAAAGACCCGTTAAAACTTGAATCGAGTGCATTGGTGCCGACGGCTGTATTATCCGTACCCAGCGTATTATTCATCAGTGCTTTTGAGCCAACAGCAGTATTATTGATCCCTTCTTCAGCTAAGGTGGAACCCACTCCATTATTCAACATGGCGGAGTCACCGACTGCAACCAGGTTGCTCTTGTCAACGCTCCTGTTAAGGGCTCCATATCCCACTGCCACGTTTACATTCCCGGTAGTATTTTTATTCAGTGAAAAAGAACCCAGTGCTGTATTTTTATTACCGGTGGCATTTTTAGTCATCGTATTTGCACCGTAGGCAGCATTGTAGGATCCATTGGTATTAAGTGTCATTGCTGCGATACCTGCGGCTGTATTATCGTGACCGTCTGCATTATCAGTGAGTGCGTAACTCCCCAAAGCCGTATTTTGATAGCCTGTCAAATTATTTTTCAGATCCCAGAACCCAAGGGCTACATTGTAAAAGCCGTAACGGTTTTTATTGAGGGCCACAGCGCCCACGGCTACGTTTCCATTTCCTCCCGTGTTGTTTGCCAGGGTTCCCAAACCGAATGCTGTATTGTAGGTTTGCGGACTAAGCGTATCCTCGATCAGGCCTGCCTTTTTACCATTTACTTTAAACCGCAATGCATTAAAATCGGTGGTGCCGATAAAGTTTTTTGCTGTATCGGTATTGGCGTTCCCAGTGGTTGACCATCCCCCGATCTCCGAAGCGGCACTGAGGTTTCCCCAGCCACTATCCCGCCGCATAAAAAAG
>APMI01000530.1_pt1 | contig 52865 bp, 48 predicted proteins | sample 667938 | NCBI WGS metagenome assembly APMI01 (sample SAMN01084076, study PRJNA167559) | wastewater metagenome | biome: Wastewater | place: Denmark: Ejby Moelle, Odense | collected 2011-11-28
CTGGATGGTAGGGATGCGCTGTGCGCGTCCCTGGAATCCTTTGTTCCCAAGCGGTCTGCCACCTTAACGCGATCCCCCATTCCAAAAGCTCCGCCTCCCGGCGGTCTGCAGCGGTGAGGCTTTGCCGACTCAGAGTCAGACCTGTTTTCAACAGATTGTGGTATTACTTCCCCAGCGCTTTCGCCGCGGCGTTTTGAAACGCCTCGCGCACGGGGCTGGCGTCGCTGTTGGGGAAGTTGGCACGTTGCACGATCAGGACGTAGATGACTTCCTTCTTCGGGTCGATCCAGGCCTGCGTGCCCCAGGCACCGCCGTGGCCGAAGGTGCCGGGAGAGAGCATGGCCGCGAGACCTTCGTGCGGTGCCTTCAGCACGCAGGTGCCGATGCCCCAGCCGTAGTTTTTGCCGTGACTGCCAAACTCCGCTTTCTGGAAGAAGCCGCAGGGCAGATCGCCCGTGTGCACCGATGAGAGAATCTTCACCGCCTCGGGGCTCAGGATGCGTTTGCCTTCCAGCGTGCCGCCATTCAGCAGCATCTGGCAGAAGCGGGTGTAATCCTTCGCGCAGGAATAGAGGCCGCCATTGCCCTGCGGCGGGCGGCCGCGTTTGCCGAAGTCGGCGCGTGGCGGCACGGCCTCCAGCTTGCCGGTTTCCTTGTTCTTCGCATAGCCGGTGGCAACGGTGCTACACTGCGCATCCGTGGGATAAAAGGTGGTGTTCTTCATGCCCAGCGGATCAAACAGGCGCTTCTGCAAAAACTCGTCGAATGTCATCCCGCTGATCACCTCCACGATGCGTGACGCGGCGTTGATGCCGGACTGGCAGTACTGCCATTTTTCACCGGGCTCGAACTGCATCGGCGTCGCCAGCCAGATGGGCACCAGATCCGCCAGCGTGTGCGCTTCGTCAGCCTTCGGCCCCTTCGCCTCACCGAGGCCCGAGGTGTGCGTGAGAATCTGCGTGATGGTGAGATTCGCCGGCTTGCCCGAAGGCGTCTTCAGCGCGGCAAACTCTGGCAGATACTTCGCCACCGGGTCCGCGATGTTCAGCTTCCCCTCATCCTGCAGCATCATGATCGCCGTGCCCGTGATCGGCTTCGTCATCGAGGCAATCCAGCCCATCGAGTCCACATTCATGACCTTCTGCTTCTCGATGTCCGCCATGCCGTTCGCTTCCAGATGCAGCACCCCATCCTTCTTCGCCACCACCGTCACCGCCCCCGCCACCTCACCCTTGGCGATCATCTCCTGCATCGCCTCGCCAATGCCAGGAAGTTTGGGTGTGTCCGCAAGGGCGATGGAAGAAAGAACGAAAGAAAGAATGAGCGTGCGCATGGTGGTGGATTCTATCGAACGCAGCAACAGAGGCGATGTTGCTGGCAGCACGTGCTTCGTGAAAAATAGACAGCAGCTTTTCGCCGATTAGAAATCAGTCATTATTTGATCTGCTGTCAGAATCCTTGTTGATAACCGCTCAATGGAATGAGCGGAATAGTTTTTGCCCTTTGCTTTCCGCAAAACATCCAGAAAGTAGCCGATTTCTTCCTCTGTCTCGATGATAATATATCGAATGTCATCGGGCTCAAACGTTAGGCGCACCGAACTCATTGCGGCATTGGCGGCTGCTTTTTTCTCTTGGGACATATATTGTGAACCCAAGAGCAGCGTTTTGACTTGCGATTTTGTAGGGACATATCTCCATTCACGCTCATCGGAGAATCTGTAGTTAGGTATCGTTCTGTGTCCTGCTCTGCATAGATCGCCCTGATAGTTCTTGGAATAACGAAGGATGTTTAGCATGTGCTCATCCTCACCACTTAAATCTTGTCCATTTTTTCTGTATTCAAGTAGGACACGGCTCAGGCTTTCCGCCAAGTGAGATCCAGCCTGCAAGTACAGAACAGGATTGAGTTTTTGCTTGATGGCCCACTCCTTGGTTAATCCAATGCCGTAGCATCCATAGCTGCCAATATGATCCTTTACCTGTGATAAGGGTATGTCACAAAAACTTACCATCGGCACTGCAAAATTAACGGGGTCATTAAAGGTGATTGACTCCGAGCAAAATTTTAGTTTGAAGTTGTCTTCTAAGATTCCGCGCAAATACGATTTGCGGCGCGTAAAATGAATTATGGAGTTTGAGCTTAGGGCCATTGTGCGAGTGGTTAACAAATTTCTGTTTGTTCGCAAATTAACAATAGCCAGTTTGTTGGGGGAAGCATGATTGCAGTAATCATGGGTGTTTCTGTGTCTAAGAAACAGAGCAATGTATTGAGGGGGGGTAGAAAAGGCAGTCTTTTTAAAAACTGCTAAAATATTACCAATCACCCAAACAACACCATCTGCCCCTTGTCCTCATCACTCACCACCTTCTTCCGCGTCTTCGCTGGCACGCTGGTGGCGACGGGGACTTCCTTCACGCTCTCCGCAGGCTGATGGCCGGCTTCGAGTTGTTGTAGCACCTCCTTGGCGCGGTCGATGACGTTCTCGGGCAATCCCGCGAGTCTGGCGACCTGGATGCCGTAGCTCTTCTCGGCGGAGCCGGGGAGGATCTTGTGGAGGAAGATGATCTGGTGGTTCCACTCCTTGACGGCCACGTTGTAATTTTTCACGGCGCTGCGGCTCTGGGCCAGGGCGGTGATCTCGTGGTAGTGGGTGGCAAAGAGGGTGCGGGCGCCCACTTTGTCATGCAGATGCTCGGCCACGCTCCAGGCGATGCTGAGGCCGTCGAAGGTGGAGGTGCCGCGTCCGATCTCGTCGAGGATGACGAGGCTGCGCTCAGTCGCGTTGTTGAGGATGAGCGCGGTTTCGTTCATCTCCACCATGAAGGTGCTCTGGCCGCGTGCGATGTCATCGCTGGCGCCGATGCGTGTGAAGATGCGGTCCACCAGGCCCACCTCGGCGCTGTGCACCGGCAGATAGCTCCCTATTTGCGCCATGAGGGTGAGCAGCGCGGTCATGCGCAGGTAGGTGCTCTTACCGGCCATGTTCGGCCCGGTGATGAGGATGAGGCGGCTCTCCTCGGGCTCGAGCGTGATGTCGTTGGGCACGAAGCGCTCGCCGCTGGTGAGGTTCTGATCCAGCACCGGGTGGCGGCCTTCGCGGATGAAGAGATTGCGCGTCTCGTTGAGGACGGGGCGGGTGTAGTTGAAAAGGCGTGCGGTTTCCGCCAGCGAGCCCAGGGCATCGAGAATGGCGATGGTCTCGGCAGTTTCCTGAATCTGCGCCAGGTGCTCCAGCACACGACCGCGCAGTGCGAGGAACTCCTCGTACTCCAGCGCCTTGCTGCGCTCCTCGCTGCCGAGGATCTTGTCCTCCATGCGCTTGAGCTCATCGGTGATGTAGCGCTCGCCGTTGACGGTGGTCTGCTTGCGGTGGTAGTCCGGCGGCACGCTGCCCACGTTGGCTTTGGTGATCTCGATGAAGTAGCCGAAGACAGCGTTGTATTTGATCTTGAGGCTCTTGATGCCCGTGCGCTCGATCTCACGGTTTTGCAGATCGGCGATCCACTGGCGGCCGAGGGTGGAGGCATTGCGCAGCTCATCCAGTGCCGGCAGCCAGCCCTCGCGGAAGACGCCGCCTTCCTTGATCTGCATGGGCGGCTCGTCGGCGATGGCGCGCTGGATTTCCTGCGAGATGGCGGTGAGATCGTGCAGTCTTTCCAGCAGCAGGTTGAAGCCGGGGCTGCCAAAGGTCTCCAGTGCGGTGCGCAGAGCGGGCACGACTTCGAGAGAAGAGGCCAGCATGAGGAGATCGCGCCCATTGCCGCTGCCCTGGCTGAGGCGGGAGCTGGTGCGCTCGAGGTCGCGCACTTCTTTGAGCAGGGTACGGATCTGGCTGAAGATCACGGCCTCATCCAGCAGCGCGGCGATCATGTCCTGCCGTTGCGTCAGCGTGTCCAGATCCCGCAGCGGGTGCAGCACCCAGTGGCGGAGCTTGCGCGCGCCCATGGGTGTGCAGGTGCGGTCCAGCGCACTGAGGAGTGTGTGGGAGCTGCCACCGCGTGCCGTGACCAGCTCCAGATGGCTCTGGCTTGCGGCATCGATCAGCACCACATCGCTCGTCTGCGCATGGCGCATGCGCTGGATGTGCTCCACGCTGCGGCGCAGCTGAAACTGCAGATACTGCAGGATGCAACCCGCCGCGCTGATGGCGGCGCTGAGGCCCTGGCAGCCGAAGCCGTCGAGTGACTGCACCTTGAAATGCTGCGTGAGGCTGTGCTGCGCCTGATCGAGCAGGAAGAGGTAGCCCTCCACCGGCTGCGCGCAGGCGGGGCTGCCGAGAGATTCAATGAGATCGCGCTGCTCGTCGCTGTAGAGCAGCTCGCTGGCCTGCAGGCGCTCGAGCTCATCGGTGAGTTCGGCGGTGTCCTTGAACTCAGCCACTTCGAATTCGCCCGTGGTGTGGTCCACGTAGGCGAGGCCGAGTTTTTTCCCATCGCGAAACACCGCCGCGAGGTAGTTCGCACGATTGGAGTCGAGCAGATTGAGGTCGTTGATGGTGCCTGCGCTGAGGATCTGCGAGACGGCACGCTCCACGATCTTTCCGGGCACGGGATCGGTGGTTTGCTCGGCGATGGCCACGCGCTTGCCCGCCTTGATCAGCTTGGCGATGTAGCCTTGTGATGAATGATGCGGCACGCCGCACATGGGCACGCCGTTGCGCTTCGTCAGCGCCACATTGAGCAGCGGGGAGGCGGTCTTGGCGTCCTCAAAGAAGAGCTCGTAAAAGTCCCCCAGGCGGAAGAAAAGCAGCACATCCTCCGGCAGCTCGCGCCGGATGGCGAGGTACTGCTTCATCATGGGAGTGGTGCTGGCGTCAGACATGGGCGGTGGCTAGGAGTCGAGAGGTTGGACGGGAGGTCAAGATGGAGCAATGACGAATGACGATTTCAGCAGGACGACAGGCCGTGGCCACGTTTCATGCGGCATGCCCACCCGCCGCCGATTTCTCCAAGGCTGCAGCGCTGCTGCCCTGCCTGTCTCCCTTTTGCCCGCCGCCCAGGCTGCGCGCCCGTTTTCCTTCATCCTCCTGGGAGATCTGCACTACGACAGCCTCTCCCATCACGACCTGAAATGGCTGGATGAGCACCACGCAGGCGATCTGAGCCAGATCAAAAACTACTCCCGCCTCACCACCGAGACGATGCCGGGCCTCTTTGCTGCGGTGAAGCAGCGCATCACCGTGCTGAAGGACAGCGCCGCGCCGCCTGCCTTTGTGCTGCAGGTGGGAGATCTGGTGGAGGGCCTGTGCGGCAGCGCGGAGCTCTCCGTGCGGCAAAACCGCGAGGCACTGGCCTTTGTGGCGCAGCAGCAGCTCGGCGTGCCGTTTGTCTTCACCAAAGGGAACCACGATGTGACCGGCGACGGCGCGGTGGAGGCCTTTGATGAAGTGCTGCGCCTGTTCATGGAGCAGGAGACGCACCGGGTGGACGCCGCTGCCGCTCGCACCCAGGCCAGCCACACGATGACCTGCGGCGAGGCGCAGTTTGCCTTCTTTGATGCCTATGACAAAACCAGCCTGGAATGGCTGGAGGCCGTGGCAGCCCGGCGCACGGCACGGCATTTTTTTGTGATCATCCACCCGCCCGTGGTGCCGTATGGCGCGCGTGCCTCGTGGCATCTCTATGCCGGAGAGAAACTGAAGGCGCAGCGCGAGAAACTGCTGGAGGTGCTGGGCCGCCAGGAGGCCATGGTGCTGGGCGGGCATCTGCACAAGTACAGCGCGCTCACCCGCATGGCCGGGGGCCATAGCTTCACGCAGCTCGCCGTCAGCAGCGTGGTGTCCGCCTTGAACCAAAAGCCGAAGGATGTACTGCATGGCATGGACTCCTACACCGGAGATCAGGTGAACCTGGAGCCCAGGCATGCACCCGATACCGCGCAGGCACGCCGGGAGATCTATGCGGCCGAGCGCAAAGCTGTGACCGCCTTTGAGTACGCCGACACAGCAGGCTATGCCGTCGTCACCGTGAATGGCGCGCGGGTGGAGGCAGCCGTGCATGCAGGCACGCAGTCCGAGGCCTTTCAGACGCTGAAGATTTCTGTGTGAGGAAGTGTGTGCTTGATCCACCGCCGCATGCTTGCCAACATTGAAACACCATGACCCAACCCCAACGCGAAGCCCTTTTCGACCTGCTCACTCTCTCCATCTACGCGGACGCCCACATCTCACTGACCGAGGAGCGCCTGCTGGAGTCCGCCTTCATCGCCGAAGGCTGGGACTCCGAGTACCCCAAGAGCCTTTTCATCGACGAATCCTTTGCCCGCGCCCGTGAGATGGCCGAGAGCGACGACTCGATGTTTGACTACATCAATGAACGCGCCCAGGCCTTCACCACCAAGGCCTCCCAGAAAGAAGTCCTCGGCGTGGTGAAAGGCATCCTCAAAAGCGACGGCGAGACACCCGAAGAAAACGAATTCTACAGCCTCCTGGTCCAGGCGCTGCCGAAGGTGGGGAAGTAACCACCAGCTTACTTCAGCACCGGCTCGCCCAGATGCTTCTTGAAGAAGGCCGTGGCGATATCCACCGTCTCGGCGCACCAGGGGTCGCTCATCCAGAAGGGATGGGGGGCTTCCTTGAGGGTGTGCACGGCAGTCTCAATGCCCAGGGCCTTGAGCTTTTCCATCATCTCGGCGCGGCCGACTTTGAGGGTGTCCTTCTCACCTTCGATGTAGATGGTAGGAGGCACGCCCGCGCGCACGTGGTTGATGGGAGAGGCCTCCTTGTACACCTCCGGCTTCTCCAGGGCATTGCCGCCAAAGAAGAGGATGGCGCTCTCGTTCTTCTGAAAGTAGTTCGAATCCACCAGGTTCTGCGTAGCGGCCATGACAATGCAGGCCTTCACCGCGCTGGATTGTTCCTTGAAGGGACCCTCACCTTCAAACTCCGCCAGCCCGGTGGTCATCGCTGTGAGGCCTGAGAGGTGACCTCCAGCTGAGCCACCCATGCAGCCGATGCGCTCGGGGTCGATCTTCAGCTCCGCCGCGTGTGCACGCAGGCAGCGCAGGGCGGCCTTGCAGTCATGCAGGGCGGCGGGGTACTTGGCTTCCGTGGAGAGGCGGTAGCTGACCAGCGCGGTGACAAAGCCGCGCTGCGCCAGGCGCTCCATCATCGGCTTGTCAGCCTCCACCTGGCGTGCCTTCCAGCCGCCTCCATGGATGTCCAGGATGCAGGGCCACGTGCCCTCGGCGTCCGGCACATAAACATACAGCTCCACGGTGTGCTCCGGGTACTTCGCCACTTCCAGCGTCTTCAGCGTATAGCCCGCAGGTGTCTGCGGTTTCAGTGCCTTCCACTTGGGGCCGTTGCGGCTCGGCTTGGCGGCGGGTTTGGGGGCAGGTTGTGCGTCAGCTGCATGGAGCACGCCGGCCGCGAGGCCCAGTACGAGAGCGATGAAAAAACGAAGGTGCATGGGTGTGCATAAACGCCCGCTGCACTTCCCGTCCTAGCGTTATTTCTTTTCTTTTGGCACCAGACCCAGATCCTTCGGGCGGTCAGAGGCTTTATGCATGGATTTTTTTTTCGGCGCCGGTGGTGCGCTGGGGTCGAAAAACACACCTCCCATCACATCTGCGCCCTTCTGAGTCATCACCAGCGTGGGGCGGTTGCCCTCAGGATCACGGTAGTAGCTGCGCTTGGCGATCTTGCCGTCCGGATTGACCACGGCATGGCAGAAGATGTGCGGCTGCGCCAGGAAGAGAATGTGCAGTTTGTTGTGCACGTCGATGCTGATCTGCGGCTGCACCGCCATCATGGCAGGCCCCAGCAGGGCGGTGGCCAGATACGCACCGGTGCGGTCGTCCGTCACACGGTAGTAAAGCTGCAGATCATCCAGCTCGCGGAAAAGGATGACCTGATAGCGGCGCTGACGCCCGGCGCTCGGGAAACCCTGCGGCACACCAAAGGGCTGGTCAAACATGTTCGGCTTGGAGTCTGTGATGGTCATGCGTGCGCGGTTGGACATGTAGAACTGTCCGCTGATGGGGTGCAGCACATTGGCCACGATGGAGAAGGTGCCGAGGCTGGAGGTGGAGTAGCCGCCTGAGATCTCCACCTTTTGCTTCATCGTGCCGCCAGCCTTCATGGTGAAGGGCGTCTCCGAGCCGATGGTGATGGGGGCGAGATTGCGCCCGGTGCTTTCGGTGATCTCAAACTGCAGCCAGTCGCGTGAGCCATGGCCGCCCACGATCACATCGGCTCCGGAGCGGTTGGTGATCGTCACCTCCGCCACCACCGGCTCTCCGGTCAGAAACTGGTTTTTCAGCAGTGTGAGGTTGGTGACATACTGCGCACGGGCCTGGCCGCAGCACAGGCAGAGGATCAGCAGGAGCAGATAACGGGTCATAAACTTCATGGATGAGATTTGGGAGGAGCAGTTTTGGCCGTGGCAGGGGCGTCGCTGGAGGCGATGCGGAAACCGCGTGCCAGAGTAGCCTCATTTGCGGATTCTGGAAAGCGTCTGTCTGTGAGGAGCTGGTCGTTGCTCTTGAGGCCAAAGTGGCCGCCGCGCACCACGGGCACCTTGATGTCCACATAGTCGGGGTGCGCAGGCCACTCGCCGGACTGGGTTTCGCTGGCGGTCCACTCGCTCACATTCCCGGCCATGTCACACACGCCGTAGGGGCTCACGTCCTGTGTCACGCGGGTGATGGGGGCCCAGAGGTTGTAGCCATCGGTCTTGCCGCCTTTGCCTTTCGGCGAGGCATCATAGTCATCGCCCAGGTTGGCGGCCTTGTTGTTGGGCTTGTTGCCCCAGGGGAAGATGAAGCCGTGCTCTCCGCGCGCCGCCTTCTCCCATTCCTGTTCAGTCGGCAGCCGCTTGCCGCTCCATTTGGCAAAGGCGTAGGCATCCCACCAGTCCACCTGAAAGACAGGCGTGTTCAGCGTGATGCTCTCTCCATTGAAGGTGGTGCCTGCTTTGGCGGCGGTGTAGTACTGCCCCCACTTGGCAGGTTCGTGGCTCGTTTTGGTCTTCGGCTGCAGCGGGTGGTCGTACGCTCCCTTGGCAGCGGTTTTCAGTGCCTTCAGGAAGTCGGCATACTGGCCGATCGTCACCTCATGTTTGCTGATCCAGAACTCCGGGAGTTTGATCTTCTCGTTCTTTTGATAAACAAAGGTGCCGGCTGGGATGTGCACCATCTCGACAGGCAGCGCCGAGGCATTGGCTCCCGCTGTGGAGTTTTGGCCGTTCATCAGCGCGCCCAGACCTGCCACCACCACAAGGATGAAGAAAATCGCCAGCCAGACCCACCAGGGTTTGGTGCCGTTCACATCCACGGGCAGGGTCTCCGCCTCGATCTTGCGCACGATGCTGCGCTCGCGCATGTCATCACGCACATCGTCCAGTGCATTGAGCAGGCCGTTCCAGTCGTGATTCGCGTCTGCCAGCGACTGCAGCAGGCCGCGCGCCTTGCCTTCGGCCGCCACGGGGCGCATGAGCTCCAGAAAGGCCTTCACATCGGCCGGGGCGTCGCGTTTGGTGGTTCCAGGCGGACGGAAGAAGTTCACGATGCTGGCCTGGTGGTCGGCATCCACATAAATGTCCTTGGGCGAGATGCTGCGGTGGTGGTAGCCGCGCTCGGTGGCAAACTGCATGGCCTCCGCCACGCCAAAGAGCACCTCCGTCAGGCGGCGCTCGCTCAGCATCTCATCCGTCAGCTCGATCTCCGAGAGGCTGCGGCCGCGCGGCAGCTCGCGGGTGTAGAAGAGCCAGCCATTGGCCTCGCCCGCCTCATAAAGAGGCGCGATGCGAGGATGCGTCAGGGAGGCCTTCACGCGTTCGCGTTCCTTGAACTTGGCCACCACATCCGGCTGCTTGAGAAACTCCGGCTTCAGCAGCACCAGCGCCACAGGCCGCTGCACGGTGATCTGCAGCGCGCGGTACGTTTCCGCCTCTTTCTCGATGTAGAGACGCTCCAGCACCTGGTAGTTTCCCAGCACCGTGCCCGGAGCCATCACAGGCGGCGGTTCGTTGGTCTCCTCCTGCAGCGTCAGCAGATCGCGCACGCGGTCCAGCAGCTTCTCGGGCGTGTAGGGTGCGTCCTTGAGCACCAGACCGTCGTCTATCTGCTCTTCAAACCCGGTCAGGTCGTAGCGCGTGGTGAAAAGCACGCGTGTCTGCGGAAAGCGCGCATGTACCTTGTCCCGCAGCGCAAAGCCGCTCTCCTGCGTGGGAAAGATGGCCTCCGTCACCAGGATGTCCAGGGAGTCGGCCTTGGCCACCCAGGCGGCGGCGGGGGCCGGGCCGGGGAATTCGACCACGGTGTAGCCGGGGAGATTATCCCTCAGCCACGTGGCTCGTGTGCCGCGCAGTGCGGCATTGGAATCGACAAACAAAAGAATCATGCAGGCGCGTTGGTGGCGATCATTTTCCCATCAGCGGGAGCAGCGGATTGGCACCCCCGGGCGCGGCGCCCGGTGTGGATCCGAACTCCAGGAGATCGCGGGGCTCGGAGGCCACATCCTGGAGTTTGTTGTTGTAGTAGAGCCGGAGCATGTACCCGTAGTAGGTGCGGCGTCCATGCTGCTGGATCTCGGCGGCGGAGAGTGCGGGCAGATGGTAAACGACATCCAGCACCTCCTCGCCTGTGCCCTGCCAGTCCACCGGTGCGGACTGCCAGGCTTCGACCGGCTCGGGCGCGATGGTCTGCGCCACTTTCTCGTTGTTCACGCGGTCAAAGAAAAACACCTCCAGGTTCATCTCCTGGCTGTTGATGGGGCGGTTGCCGGCACGCACGATGGGCACACGCAGCACGTAGCGCTCTCCGGAGCTGACGCTGAAATCCCGCGCCACCTGGCAGGCGCCCAGGCGCAGGAATTTTTCGCTTTCTGCGGCTGCACCGGTGGCTGGCGCTGTCACAGCCGCCGACCCAGGACCCAGACGGCGTGACGCCAGCTCATAGAAGCTGCCCGCCTTCGTGGGCCCGAGAAGCTGAATGCGCCGCCAGGCGTCGGTGGCCTTCGCGGTGATGCCCATCTGCTCGTAGGTCTGCGCCATTTCAGCGATGACAGCCGGGTGGTCGGGATTCATCTCATCGGCGCGGCGCAGCAGTTCCAGCGCCCCCTGCATGTCGCTCATGCCACGGATTTCCTTGGCGGAACTGATCACAAAGTTCACATCGCGCAGCAGGGCGGCATTGGGGTCCGGTTTGTTGCTCGGTTGAGCTGCGGGCATGGCCCCGGGGCTTTGACCCGAGAGCGACTTGATGGGAGGCACGGTGGCCGGAAACCCCGGAGGCACGTTGGCTGGCGTGGGTGCGGCCGGTGCGGCTGCAGGCATGGCTGGTGGTGGTGTGGCCTGTGGAGCAGCGGCCACTCTGGCAGGCGTAGCCTTGGGCAGGCTGGCAGTCTGCGGCACAGCGGGGGGCGGCATCACGGCGGGTGCCGGAGCTGCTTTCACTGCTGGGGATGGCGCAGGCGGGGCAGGGATGAAAGCGGGCGCTGCTGCCTGTGGTGGTGCACTTGGCCTGGAAAAGGAGCCGATCGGAGGCGGACCGTTGGAAACTGGTGCCGCTGGCACCGCGATGAGAGATCCTGGCAGGGGCGGTGCACTCGCCGCTGGTGGCAGCGCGATCTGTCCCACCTCGGGCACCACGCTCGGAACCGGCTTTGGCACGGAAATCTCCGGTGCAGGGCTCGCCGCAGCTGCGGTCCTGGGGGCCGCATCAGCACTCAGCAGCTTCAGCGCGATGACGGTCTGCACCGTGGCCAGCACGCACAGCGTTCCCCACGCGACCATGGAGGAGCGGTCACGTTCGGAAGTCAGGATGGTGGAAGGAGGAGTCACGAGTTGCTGAAAAAGACGCGCATGGTACGATTTGGGGCTTCTAGTGTCAATGCTGCAGGGTTCTTCGTTCAAAATGCCGGAAGGGCACTCCCTCCCGATGTTTTCTCATGCCATTGAAACGTCACCGCACTATCGCCCGTGCGAATTTTCCTTCACCCCCGCAGAAATCGCGGCGCAACTGTGCCAGCGCGAGGGCTTTGTGTGGATGGATTCTTCCTTGGTGACGCCCGGTGCCATCTCTTTGCTCACCGCAGAACCCGTGGCAGTGCTGCAGGGGCATATTGACCAGGACTGGGAGCAGGTGCGCAGTGCCCTGCGTACCCCACGTGCATCGGCTGGCGGCCTATACGGCTGGGTAGGTTATGATGGCCGTTTTGTCTTTGGCATCTACCCGCACGGCCTCGTTTACCGGCACGACAGCGGCCGCTGGTATGAATTTGGCGATTTTAAATGGCAGCCCGCCACCGGTATCCCTGTGCCTGCCGCCGCGCCGCGCCTGCAGTTCCAGCCCGGAGTGCGCAGCGCTGACTTCATTCACATGGTGGAGCTTGCGCAGCGCTACATCACCGCCGGAGACATCTATCAGGTAAACCTCTCCTACCCCTGGCGCGCCGACTGGCCGCAGGAGGCCGATGCGCTGGCCCTCTATCTCAAACTCCGTGCCATCTCCCCCGCGCCGCACGCCGCCTTCATGCAGCTCGCCGGCACCACCGTACTGTCTGCCTCCCCCGAGCTCTTCCTCCGCATGCAGGGCTCCCGCATCGCCACACGTCCCATCAAAGGGACGCGCCCCCGCTTTGTCGATGACCCCGCGCGCGACAGCGCCGCCGTGCGCGAGCTGACCTCTTCGGTGAAAGAGCGCGCCGAGCTGCTCATGATCACCGACCTGGAGCGCAACGACCTCGGCCAGGTCTGTGAATTTGGCAGCGTCTCCGTCCCCGAGCTCTGGCGTGTCGAAAGCTACGCCCAGGTCTTCCACCTCGTCTCCACCGTCACCGGCACCCTGCGCCCGCACGTGGATCATGTGGATGCCTTCCGCGCCTGCTTCCCCGGCGGCAGCATCACCGGCGCCCCCAAAAAGCGTGCCAGCGAAATCATCGCCGAGCTCGAGCCCCACGCCCGCGGCCTCTACACCGGCGCCATCGGCTGGTTCGGCTTCGACGGCCGCAGCCAGTGGAACATCGCCATCCGCACCGCCGTGCAGCAGGGAGATCACATCTCCTTCCACGTCGGCTCCGGCATCGTCGCCGACTCCATCCCCCAGCACGAGTACGAAGAGACGCTGCACAAGGCGGCGGGCATACTCGCCGCCTCAGCCTGCCCCACGCCCGAAGCCGGTATTGCATGGCACCCATTTCGAAAAGCCAGCAGCGGTTTTACACGCCACGAAAGGATGTAGAAGTGAAGGCAAGACAATGGCTCACCAGACCATGAGATTTCAATTTTTTCCTCGGCCATATTCTTCAATAAGACCTTTAGCAGTGGGTTCATCTGTAATTAAATGATTACAAAGTCGCCCTTTCAGAGCCGCCAAAATCGCCCCTCGGTCATGAAAAACGCCAGCCGTTATTACAACTTGGGTGTTACCACTCGTGCTAAGCGATTTGTACCGAGCTGCGCTCATTGCTGGCACGAACGGATGAAATAAGTCATTTCCGCTGATGAATTTTCTTGCCTGAAAAATTTTTGCACAGGCTTTTGCCGTTATATCCGAGCCAGTTTCATCGATTATTGAATAGTTGATATGGCCCACACCACCGGCATCTTTTGCCATATCCGCAGTCAAGCCACAATGCCGATAAAAGCTCTCGAATGTGAACCCTTCCGGGTCTAAACGTGAAACCCCTTCAAAAATCACATCTAGCTCATTTATACACTTCATTAAAACAGGCGAAGTATTATATCCAATGAGTGAATTGAGTGAGTTGTAGTACGCAAGAGCCTTTTTGGGATCGCCTTCATATATGGGCAATCCGCGAAGATGTGCGCTGCTTTTGGCACGTGATTTCAGGTGTGCCATCAAGCACAGATAGGAACTGTCAAAAGTGTCTCTGATATTTTGACGAGAGAGCAGATTCGTAGGAACAAATTCAATTTGGCGATCCACAGTTTTCATCACGTCTACCATTGCACGAATGGGCCTGCCGCCGCCTAATGCAACTGTCATTGCCTTGCCTTTTTCTACTGCAAATTGATCTAGAAGCCGAGACATTGCCGCGCCATACTCATCTAACAGAGCTTCAAAGGAAGCCTCAGCCCTAACCACAATCGCATTTTTCAAATGTGGAAAGCAGTCTTTTAGCTGATCACCGTATGGTCGTCCCTCGCGTTTGACGTGAAATTCAATGATGCCTTCTTTAATCGCTCGTTTTAGCAAGCGCGTAATCTCTGAAAGGTCACGAAATCCATGCATGTCCTTAAGCTCAGTAAGTTTCGGCTCTTCCCATTTTCCTTTTGAAGGCTGGGGGTAGCGCTTGGCGCAAAGCTCAACTAGAAGCTCCCTTGGCGCGTGCTGAATCGATCCGCCGGAGCTTCGCCAAGCCGCGACGAGGGTGGTTAGAATAGAATCATCTTCAAGGCTCATGATTATGATGTAGCTCAGATTTTCAAACGCGCATCTTTTTTTAGCTAAAAGCTATTTCTAGCTAAGATAAAACAGAATGTGAGCTAATATTTCTTTGACTAAAATGCATCTCAAGCGTAAGCCTCTCATGACCACTGACCCCAAGCTATTGATGCATAACTATAACAAACTTATCCTTTACCACTATGTTTGTCGCCTCCCTCGCTACCATTCCATCCCGCCTTAGCTTTCTTCCGAGGATTCTCGATTGCCTATGCAAGCAAAGCGTTAAGCCGGACAAAATTATTGTGCATTACAGTCGCACCCCGTGGCACTTAGACCCTGGATTTTCCGAACCTCCTGCGATCACCTTCGACGATAGGGTCGAACTGATAGAAGTTCCGAATGATGGCTCTTGTAGAAAGTATGTGCATACTATAGAACGCTATCGAGATACTGACACAACCATAGCCTTAGTGGACGATGACATATTTTGGCGCAACGATGTCTTTGAACGCCTGTTGAATTGCATCGATAAAGACCATGTCGTGACCACCCGAGGCTGGTCTCAATTCGAGATTACCAGAATGTGCGGAGTGGGAATATTTCGTCGCGGCGATCCCGTTGAATCCCACAAAGTTACAAAACTAACACAGGTCAAATGTGCTAGTAGCGGATGGGCAACTGTGTTCAAAGCAAATCAGGTAAACAGCAAATTTTTCGATGCTGAACTGCGTAGCTCGATATTCCTTTCACATAGTGATGAAGTTTTTCTTTCTCATATGCTCATTCCGCCCAAATATGTGGTTCCCTTAGATTTCGGCTTCTATGAGAAGGCTTTTGCGCCTTCTAATCTGTGCAGAGCGCCAGAAACGGCCATTGCCAAGGCTAAACAGATTGAGATCTTACAATGGGAAAGCACTTCTATGAGCCAATAAAAAATTTCGGTAAAATACTTGGTAGTTAAAGAATGCTGGCCTGCTATTACTTTCACCTGCCCCGCTACACGCCTCTTAAAAAGACAGCAGGGACTTCGATCAAAGTCAGGCGATGGTTGAAGTTAAACCAATGGGAGTAGCAGGAGTCTCCCAAGTAGCATTTTCAACCGCGATATTTTGTGTTACCTCGGTCACAATTTCGGTCACGTCTTTATGCTTCTTTAGATCCTCTATCATTTTGGCTTTGTTAAGCTCCAATTGATTCAATAAATGATTGTGCTTACACTCAAATTCCAAAAATATGTCACTCCACGTCATGACATAGACGCTGATTCTAATGGAGGGATATTTTTTGACCATGTAGCGCTCGCCGTGACTCTTGGCATTTTCATACTCCATCTGTATTGTGTTAGAAGTGTCGAACTTTTTCCCGACTAAAATAAACTTCCAATGCATGTTCTCCGCAGTGAACATAGGTTCTTTTGTGATTACTTGCAAGTATGTGTCAACTTGATTGAGCTCCTTTCGACCTAGCGGAACTAGCGGATGCTTAAGTTCCACAACAATATTTTCGATCCGATCATGGCTCACGATTTTTCTAGTCATGAAAATATCCATTTCTTTGCTCTTATCAGGATGATTAATCCTAGGCTTTCTGGTTTCCCCGTCTCCTTGAAGCAAGTGAGTATAACGCCTTAAAGCCTCCTCAAAATCGGGCTCTTCAGCCGTCGTAAGATTAAATTGTTCGCCAAAGAGCCAATAGTGACTTTCGACAATCTTCTGAATATGAACCTCCTCAGCTCCCCATGTTTCATCGTTGATCAGTTGCTTCAATTGCAGAATCGTTTTCATCCGATCCTTGATCATTCCAATTGTCTTGGTGATTGCAGACATGCTCGCATACTCAAGAATATGAGCCAGTTCACTTCGTTCCGATGGCGTCATGTCTACTATCTTCGAAATAACTTCCAGCAACCTGTCATCAGCACCAAGCTCTAGCAAAGCATCGAGCAGTCCGATGAATGCCTTTTTTTGAGTGATATTAAGCGAATAAAATATTTTTGGTTGAACTTTATATAGCTCTTTCACCGTCTCTTTCAGAGCTTCCTTTTGATACTGATCAACTGGAGAATTACCATGGATAGGAAACACGCCCTCCTTTTCGTATTCTGAAACTAACTTTTCTGTAAATACTTTGATGAAAGGATTACGCTTTCGGTATAAGTAGTCATTTAATTTCAATACTAGATCTTTGAATTTATCGGACTTCTGTGTAACGAATAAATCATCCTGGCTGGCGATTTCGCCATCAACGAACCATTGGAAGTTGTCAAAAAATCCACTTTTAATGTAGACGCTGTGGTAAAAGTTGTCCCCCTTATTGTTCAGGGTGGTATTAAACTTCCAGACTTCCGCGCCATCGCTTTTCAAAAAGTAGTACTTGGAGTATTCTTCGTTCTTTTTTTCAGACCATAATATGAAGCGAATGTCGAATCTGTCAGTGGAATGTTCGTCGAGCGAAAACTCTTCGCGTTCGGCTATGGTCTGTTCATAATCGAGAGAAGCTCCATTGATCAAGATACTAAAATTAGCGGCTCTGTTGAGCTCAAGAAACCAAGCAAACTCTTTTCTCAAGAACGGAAGCAATAAAGTATCCACCTTGTTTTTGGTGATATTAAATACGCCCTTGAAGGTCACTCTGGTTCCGGTTTGAGGTTGTTTGACCGACAATTCGTACGGCAAATAAACATCCAGAGCGTACGCTTCAATCTTGACGCCATGTGCTGATACGTTAGCGTTTTCTGAATAGTGAATTTCCCACTCCGCACATTCCGCGAAAGTGAAAAATGTTAATCGTCCTTTTCCATTCCTTCCGTGTGGAAGTGAATGGTTTTTTGGCTGTCCACTGCTCCTCGCTTTTTCAGATTCGTAAATTGGTTTAAATTTTCTTGGGAGGTCGGTTTTAGAAAAGCCGTTTCCGTTGTCGGTGATGGTCAATGTATCTATAGCGTCAAGCAGCTCTGAATTGTAATCAAAATCAATTTGGATTTGTGAGGCTCCCGCATCGAAGCCATTCCAAATATACTCACAAAAAGCTTCCTCCCAGCCGTAGCTTTTCAGAAGCTCTTTGATGCCTTTTGAAGTAACAGCAGCTTGTTCGATCATCTTGATTTGAATGGCTTTGTTTAGCGGAGGAGGAAACCTTGGGTCGCTCTCATGAGAGTCAAATGGTCTTCTTTAGGGAATTCTATGGGCGTTGCCTTGACGACGACCGATCTCGGTATCCGCCTCGCGGTTTAAAGGTGCTCTCTCAGCTTCCACGCAAGCGTCTACTCAGTGCTCCAGCACCAGTTTGGGGAGAACCTGCACAACTAGCGGGGACTTTGGCGGCGGCTGGGCGAATCTGGAGAGCGCTCCAAGCTGGGCAATCAAAGACTGCCCGTCAGCAGCACCTCCTTCCTCACCTTCAACCTCCCCAGCCGGTGCTCCCCAATCAGCCACACCTGCACTTTCCCCGGCTTCTTCAGCAGCCCCGCCGGAATGCTCACACTCCCGGTACGACGCTCCTCCGCGCTTAAAACGATGGGATGCCGCCCATAACTGTCCGCCTCGTTAAAAAGGTAAATCGCCGCGATCGGAATGTTCTCGCCCTTGAACTGCACGCGCCATTCCTTGGCCAGCGAAACGCTTCCCTCCGGCAGCCACAACTCCAGATCACACACCGCAAATTCACAGGCACGACTGGCCTGTATGGAAAGACGATTTCAGAAGTCATCTCTGCGGTCTTCTAATCTCTTGCGTTGCTAAATCAGTGCTTCTCCAAGCGTTCCTCTCACTCTCATGACCCGCCTCACCTTCCTCGCCCTCGCTCTCGCCAGTCTCGTCGCCCCGCTCCTCCACGCCGCAGACTCTTCGGTGTATGAACTCCGCATCTACACCTGCAACGAAGGCAAGCTCGACGCCCTGCTCGCCCGCTTCCGCGACCACACCTGCAAGCTCTTTGAAAAACACGGCATGAAAAACATCGGCTACTGGGTGCCGGTGGATGAGGAGAACGGCTCCAAGACCACCCTCATCTACGTACTGGAGCACAAGAGCCGCGAGGCCGCCAAGGAGAGCTTCAAAGCCTTTGGCGCAGACCCCGAATGGCAGGCTGCACGCAAAGCCAGCGAAGAAGGCGGCAAGATCCTGGCCAAGGCGCCGGAGTCCATCTTCATGACCCCCACTGACTACTCTCCTCCAGTGGCCATCACCAAAGCCGGCAAGCCACGCGTTTTCGAAATGCGCACCTACACCTGCAACGACGGCAAGCTCGACGCGCTCAATGCCCGCTTCCGCGACCACACCTGCAAGCTCTTCGAGAAACACGGCATGACCAACCTCGCCTACTGGACACCCACCGATGCCGACAAGGGCGCTGGCAAAAAGCTGATCTACATCCTGGCCCACGACAGCAAGGAAGCCGGGCTCGCCTCCTTCACCGCCTTCCGCGCCGACCCCGACTGGGTCAAGGCCAAGGCCGCCAGCGAAGCTGCCAACGGCGGCTCCCTCACCATCATGCCGCAGGCCGAAGGCGTGAAGAGCGTGTACATGAAGGCCACGGATTTCTCGCCGATTCAGTAAGTGCGTAAAAGCTGCGCCCGTGCGCCCGTATGCTGCGGGCCATGATCTCGCTCCGCACGCTCTGCCTCGCCCTCTTTGCTACCTCCCTCCATGCCGCCACGCCCACCTTTGAGTGGGTGGCCGGAGGCGGCGGGGCCAAGAGCGACAAGACCCGGGCGGTGACCTTTGACCGCGAGGGCAATGTCTTCATGGCCGGCGAGACCACGGACGACGGCACCTTTGGCGACCAGAAGCGCACCGGCCTGGGCAGCACGGACTTCTTCCTCACCAAGCAGTCCAAGGACGGCAAGTTCCTCTGGGTCCGCAGCCTCGGCGGCAGCCTGGTGGACCGCGGCTACGGCGTCGCCTGTGATGCTGCCGGAAACGCCTACGTCACCGGCCACTATCAGAGCACCGACGCCCAGGCCAACGGCCAGACCCTGCCCAATGCCGGCGACTACGACATCTTCATTGCCAAATACGACACAAAAGGAGCGCTTATTTGGATCAAAACCGCCGGCGGAAAAGGCTACGATTACGGCCACGGCATCGTGGTCGATTCCAAGGGAGACATCGTCGTGACCGGCGCAGTGGCCGGAGAGGCCAAGTTCGGCGACGTCACAGTGAATGCAGGCAGTACCACCCGCCCCATCTTCTGCGCCAAGTATGACGCCGCAGGAAATTTGAAGTGGGTGAAGACCACCGGCGGCAAGTTTTCCGGCAGCGGCCACGGCCTGGGCGTCGATGCCACAGACTCTATCTATATAGGCGGCAGTGGCGGCGGCGAGGGAGCCATGGATGGCGTGACGCTGCAATCAAAGGCACAGGCTGGCATTGTTCTGAAGCTCACCCCCGAGGGCAGGGCCGTCTGGGCCGCCTTCCTGCCGGGAGTACCCAGTGCAGGCTTTCACGAGATCGCCGTGGACACCGCAGGCCGCACCTGGTGCGCAGGCATGTTCAAAGGCGTGCTCAATGGCGGCCCCGTGCACTCCACCGGAGACAAGGACAACGACGGCGTGCTCGCCCACTACAGCCCGGAAGGAAAACTCCTCTGGAGCCACGTCCTGCAAGGCCCTGCAACTGACTACTGCCTCGGCGTAGCCACGGACAACACCGGCCGCTGCTTCGTCACAGGCGAGTTTTCAGAGACCGCCACCTTTGCCGGGCAGACACTCAAGACCCAGGGAGCCACAGACATCTTTACGGCTGCTTTTGACGAAAAAGGCGGCCTCGAATGGCTCCTGCCGACCGGCGGAGCCAAGGGGGACAACGCCTACTGCATGGCCTGGCACCCCTCCGGAAGGCTGATTTTTTCGGGTGCCTGTGTCGCACCTGCGACATTCGGCAGCCAAACCATGACTTCTCCCGGCGGAGCGGAGGCTTACGGGGCGGTTTTGCTTTTAAAGTGACACGATGGCGCTAAAACCGCCCCTGGAAGAGTCCAAACTGTCGTTTTCGGCCCCAGCGGGCTACAAATCCCCGCGTTGACAGGGGTGTCGAACTCGACACCCTGCGCGCCCCCCAACCCGGACCCCCATTCGGGAGGGCGCGCCCCAACAACCAACCCCACTGATTGAATTCAACCATCCTTCTGTGCTTTGCTGCCATGTGCGTTTCCGCTGCTGCGGAAGAAGTAGTTAAAAGCTCCTCCTCAACCACAACCCCAGCTGGCACTCCAGGCCAGGTCATCGCAGGCGTCAAAACCACCGCCTACACCCACGACGAAGGCGACCACATCGAATACGGCGCGCGCACTGCCGCCGGCACCCCGCTCAGGCATGGGCAGATCCGCAGCGCCGCTGCAGACTGGTCCATCTACCCGGTGGGTACGGTGTTTCAGATCAAGGGAGACCCCTCCCTCTATGTCGTGGATGACTACGGTTCCGCCCTCGTGGGCACCCGCACCATCGATCTCTACAAGCCCACCCAGGGCATGATGCACAGCTGGGGCACACGCCACGTGACCATCCACGTGCTCAAGTGGGGTTCCTTCTCCCGCAGCCTCGCCATCTTGAAGCCTCGTGCCTACAAGGCCTGGCACGTGCGCGAAATGGTGGCCCGCATCCAGAGCCGCCCGGCATAACCCAATCCCCCAAAACCTGAATCCAGGTTGAGCCACGCAGGCCGTTTGTCGGTCGCGTGGCTTTTTGTTGCTCACAGGCCGCGGCTACGAGCCTCTTTTCTCTCGCCTTTCTCAGCAGCCTTCGGCTAGGGTTTACGTTTTCTTCCCATGGAAACCCCGCTCTCGCCCCTCGACTTCGCCCGCCGTGCCCGCCGCTTGTATGCCGACCGCGAGGCTGTAGTGGATGGAGACCGCCGCTTCACCTACCGCGAGTTTTTTGAGCGCTGCGACCGCTGGTCGGCGGCCCTTCAGGGGCTGGGTTTGCAGTCGGGGGACCGGGTGGCCACCATCGCGCCAAACACGCATGCGCATCTGGAGGCCTTCTACGCCGTGCCGCAGATCGGGGCTGTCATCGTGCCAATCAATTTTCGCCTCACAGCCGCCGACTTCGCCTATATCCTGAACCACAGCGGTGCACGTGTCGTTTGCGTGCACGCCGATTACCTGGATGCGGTGGATTCCATCCGCGCCCAGGTGCCGGGGGTGGAGCACTTTGTGGCGCTCTCGGGGGAAAAGGCGGGCTGGACGAGCTATGAGGCGCTGCTGGCGGCCTCCGCGCCCGAATTCACCGCCGCCGAGATCAGCGAGACGGACATGATCGCGCTGAACTACACCAGCGGCACCACGGCCAATCCGAAGGGCGTCATGGTCACGCACCGGAATACGGCCTTCAATATCATGGGTCACCTCATGCACACGCATCTCAGCAGCGCGGCGCGCTACCTGTGGGTGCTGCCCATGTTTCATGCCAATGGCTGGACCTTCGTCTGGACCGTCACCGCTGTGGGAGGGCGGCATGTGTGTCTGCCAAAGGCCGATCCCCGGCTCATCTTTGAGGCCATTTCACGGGAGGGCGTCACCCTGCTCTGCGCCGCACCCACCGTGCTCATCGGCATGGCCAATGCACCGGAGGAAGTGCGCCGGGATGTGCCACGCGGTGTCCGCGTCATCACCGCAGGCGCACCGCCCGCCGCCGCCACCATTGAGCGCATGGAGGGCGAGCTTGGCTGGGACATCATCCATGTGTACGGGCTCACGGAGGTTTCCCCCATCGTGACCATCAGCGAATCCCGCCCCGAGCATGCGCAGCTCAGCGCACGCGAGCGCGCCGTGATCAAAGCCCGGCAGGGGGTGGAATACCTGGCCAATGCCGAGGTCCGCGTGGTGGATGACGACGGCCACGAGGTGGCGAAAGACGGCGCCTCGATGGGAGAGATCATCATTCGCGGCAATGCCGTGATGAAAGGCTACTACAATGACCCCGCCGCCACCGCGAAGGCCATCCGCAACGGCTGGTTTTACAGCGGAGACGCCGCCGTGGTACATCCGGACGGCTACATCGAAATCCGCGACCGCTGGAAGGACATCATCATCAGCGGCGGCGAAAACATCTCTTCGGTCGAAGTCGAGGGCGTACTGCTGCGCCATCCTGCCATCCAGGAATCCGCCGTCGTCGGCCTGCCGCATGAGAAGTGGGGAGAGACCCCGCAGGCCTTTGTCGTCCTGCGGCCCGGTGCCACCGTCACACCCGAGGAGTTGCGCCTCTTCTGCCGAGAGCATCTGGCGCATTTCAAAGTGCCGCACGGTTTCGAGTTCATCCCCGAACTGCCCAAGACGGCGACGGGTAAGATCCAGAAATATGTGCTGCGTGGCGGGCGGGCGAATATGGCCAAGCAGTAGGGAGGAGAATAGGCTTCCAAGCTGTCAATTGATCAAGGCATCTCGCCTTCGAATCTGTAGGCGGGACGCCTCAGGCCGTAGTCAGGCCAGAGGCCTAACTTCCGAGGGCTCACTGTCCTGCCAGCTTGCCGTCCTCCACATGCACCGTGCCACCGCGCACCTCGATCTTCTCGCGTGCCTGCTCCACGGTCACATGGCGGGGGGTGTTGGCGGCTTCGCCTTGTGGGCGGGCCCAGCGGATGCCATTGGCAATGACGCGCTGCACATCCGGGTGGTGGTAGATGGGATACACCTCGTGTCCGGGGCTGAAGTAGAAGATGCGGCCGCTGCCACGCGTCCACGTCGCGCCGCTGCGCAGCACCTCGCCACCCTGGAACCAGGAGACGAAGATCAGCTCGTCTGGTGTCGGAATGCCAAAGGGCTCGCCATACATCTCTGACTGCTCAATCTCGATGCAGTCACCGATGCCTGCGGCGATGGGGTGGCCGGGGTTGATCTTCCACACACGCTCGCGCTCGCCCGCCTCGCGCCAGCACAGCGCACAGCTGGTGCCCATGAGGCGCTTGAAGACTTTGGAGAAATGCCCGGAGTGTAAGATGATGAGTCCCATGCCCGCGATCACCCGCTGCTGCACGCGTGTCACCAGCTCATCGCTCACCTGGTCATGCGCCGCATGGCCCCACCAGAGTAGAACGTCGGTTTGATCCAGCACCACCGGCGGCAGTCCCTGTTCCGGCTCGTCCAGCGTCGCAGTGTGGACGACGAGGTCGCCGTGTTTGGACAGCGCATCTGCCAGCGCCCCGTGGATGCCTTGGGGATAAATGGCGGCCACGGCGGGATTCTGACGCTCGTGGACGAACTCGTTCCAGATGGTGACGCGGATGAGGGGATTGTGCATGGAGGATGGGAACGCGGCTTGGGAAGAATTCAAACTCACTTTTTCGGACAACCAAACCATACGCACTCGAACCAACGTCATTCTCGGAAAGGAAGCGAGAAGGTGTCGCTGCATTATGAGGCGCATGTCGTGGGAGGATGAGCACACTTCTCGCGCCCCTGCCGGGGCGCGTCCTGCAGGTATGCGGAATGATGGTAGATCCGGTGGTTCCCGGTCGCTGCGCTCCCTTCACCACCGGCTAATTTCCTGCGAGCCTCAGGTTTTGTTGGCTTGTTGTCATGTCTTCAGAAGGAGCTGTGGATGAGAAGGTTATCTCGATTTCAGGGCGGCCTTGTTTGATCTCGATTCGCTCCACGATGCCCTCGATGATCCGGCGCTTGTTCTCGTCGGGTAGCTGGGGCCAGTTCTTGTAGAGGGTGTCAGCCTCAACTTGCACGGCATCCGCGCTGACGGTGCGGATGCGGTGGTAGTCGAGTTCGGCCTCCAGCTTGGGCAGCTCGGTTTGGAGCTGGGTCAGGCGGTCGGAGAGCGGCTGATGGTAGTTGCCGAAGTCTGCCAGGGCGATGTGGCCGTCGAGGTAGAGGCGGTGGGTTTTGGCCATCTCATCGCGCACCTTGTCGATTTCCTGCCGGTGGGTGGCGAGGAGCTGTTCCTTGTTCCGCAGGTTTTGCTGGGCTTGTTCGATCTGGTGGTGAAGCCGGGTCTTGTTGGAAAACAGGTCGCGGATTTCCTCGACAAATACCTCCTCAAGATCGCGCATCGGAATTTTGTTGCGGCAGGCCGTGCAGACGTATTTTGGGGTGTTGGGGCCGACATACATTTTCTTGCCGCACTCGCACTGAACCAGCCCGGCGAAAAGGTGCACCGGCTTGGGGCCGGGGCGCTTGGTGGGAGACGAACGCCGCTGTTCGAGCATCTGGTTGGCTTCGTTCCAGGCCGTCTCGCTGACAAGGGGTTCGCAGGTAGTCATGCCCCACTCGCTTTCATCTTTGATCTCGTGACGCCAGCCGTTCCCACCCTTGTAAACATTGATGCGGTAGATGCCTTTTGCAGTCCAGTCTGTGATCAGACGCCCCACGGTTACATCCTTCCATTCGCAGCCCGTGCGGGTGCGATAGCCCATTTCGTTGATCAGGCGTGCCACGGTGCCGAGGCGTTTGTGCTTCAAAAACAGCTCATACATAAGCTTGCGCACCGGAGCCTCCGCCGGGTGCTGGATCAGTTTCTTATCCTTCCAGACATAGCCATAGGGGGTTTTGCCGCTGAGCGGTTTGCCCATCTTGGCGCGTATGAGAATTGAGGCGCGAATGCGGTCGCCGATTTCGGCACGCTCCCATTCGGCCATGGCACTGATGATCGTGAAGAACAGCATCCCGGCGGGGGTGCTCGTGTCGAGGGTTTCCTGAAGCGAGACGAGGTTGGCTCCCTTAGCTTTGAACTTCTCGGCCACTTCCAGTAGCTCGCGGGTGTTGCGGGCAAGGCGTGCGAGTTTGGAAAAGATCAGAGATTTGATGTGCCCGCGTTCGATGTCTCGCAGCATGCGTTTCGCCTCGGGATGATCCAGGACGGCCTTGCCCGAAACCCCTGCAAGATCATAGACCTCGCGAACTTCCCAGCCACGTGAGGCGGCATAATGGCGGGCGCGTTCCAGATGATGGGCCGGACTTTCTCCCTGGGCCTGCTGATCGGTGGACACTCGAATCCAGATGCCAACGGGAACCGTTGATGACGACGGATTAGCGGCAGGGGCAGGCGTTTTCATGCCCCTGAGCAAAGCAGAGGATGAGGAAAATACAACACAAGAATGCTATGATAGTCTTGTGTTGGTTAAATGTCGCCTATCACTTTGCCGCTGGAGGAGGTTTCAATTCCTCTGCCAGCAACTTCAAAGCGGCAGCCTCACGCGCGTTTCTCTCCTCTGGAGTAAGTGGGGTGAAAACCCGCTTCACCTTGTAGCCTTTGCGGACAGATTCTTTCGATGCAGGCGCGCTGGGAACCTGTTCGGGCTCCGGTGGTGGAGTCAGAGTGGAGAGAAATGAGAGGAAGGATTCCGGCAGGAAGTATTTCACCCTGGCTGCCTCGGCTGGCTCAAGGCAGCCGTTTACCGCAAGTTCGATCTGGCGCAGTCTGCGGGCCTCGGTGCTGATGACGGCAACAAGGGCAAAATTCTCGCGCAGACATTTGCGCACGTTGCCCACCTCATGGTCGATGGTGGTCGTCACGGAGATTTCGCATGCAATGCGCATGTCATGGCGGAGCAAACCCACATCGACACTTTCACGGCCTATTCCGACAGGCATTTCGAGATGAGCACGGAAACCCATCTGCTCACCAACTGAGCGGATGCGATCCTGCATGATGCGGTGCTGATGGCCGCCCTTGCCGGGATCAATGACTGACGAAATCGGAGGTGCGGGAGGCGACTCGGCAATGATGGTCGGAGGTTCTGCGGGAGGTGGCACAGCAGAAGAGGCCTCTGGTGATGGCGGGGGATCGGCCTTCTGAACTTCAGGGGCAACGGGAGCTTCCTCTTTGAGCTTCTTGGGTTTCGGAGGCTGTGATTTTCCCTCCTCCTGCTCAAGGCGGCGCAACAATTCGGCCTCCACCTGCCGACGTGGGATCGCATATGCCGTCCTTGAGGCTTGAATGGCGGTGCTTCGCCGTTCTTCCGCCGCTAGTTCATCCGGCTCGTCCGGTTTGGAAATCGCGAGGTTGAAATCATGATCGGCACGTTCGATGCGGGCAATGGCCTGCCCGATGCCGAGGCTCTGAATGTCCCGTGTCTCGAAATGAGCAAAGCCGTCCGCCAGGGCACGTGCGTCTGCATCACCGACCCGAAACACAATGCGGGTGAACGAATTGGAAAGAACCGCGCTTCCCACATCCTTGTCGCGGTCGAGCTGCTTCAACTCCTGATGGGCCAGCACCAGTCCCAGACCATACTTGCGAGCCCCCGACAGCACCTCCGTCAACGAAGGGGTGATGAAGTGATGAAATTCATCCATGTAGCAGTAGAATGGGCGACGCTTCGACTCCGGCACGCGTGCCCGGCTCATGGCCATCTGCTGCAGCTTGGTCATGACGAGGCTGCCGAGAAGGAAGGCATTCTCGCGGCCGATCAAGCCTTGGGGAAGACGGGCGAGGAAAATTTTGCCACCGTCCATCATCGCCCGGAAATCGAGACGGTTCTCGCGCTGCGACACCATGCAACGAATTGGCTTGGGGGAGAGGAAGGTTTCCAGGCGGGTGATAATCGGGCCGATGCTTTTACCGCCGCCTAGCTGGGGAAAGGCGCGCTTCCAGTAATAGCGCACGTCGGGATCATCCACGGTTTGCAGGAATTGCTCGCGCCACTGAGGATCGAGCAGGAAGCGCCGCAGATCGGCCAGGGTGCCGCCTTCGCGGCTTTCGAGAAAAGCGATCACTGCATTTTGAAACACCGAGTTCATCTGATCGCCCCAGCTCGTGCTCAGGCGCTGGAACACGGAAACCAGATCACTCGCGAGAAGCTGCTTCTCGAAATCCGAATGAGCCGAGAGGATGTTGAAGGGGATGACGAACTGCTCATCCGCCGGATCAAGCAGCACTACATCATTCTTTCGCTCAGGAGGAATAATGCCCAGCACACGGTCAATCAAATCACCGTGAGGATCGAGCACAGCGACGCCCTGACCACTCATGATGTCCTGCTGGATCATCGAGAAGAGCAAGGTGCTCTTTCCTGTGCCCGTACCGCCGAGAATGTGGCAGTGGCGAACCCGCTGCGCAGGAGAAAGCCAGACCTCGGATGTTTCGCCGCCGTGCTGATTGGTGCCCAGACAAACCCCTTCCCGGCTTGGGGGCGTTTCAGCAGCACGAGTGCTTGCATCGATTCGAAGGAACTTCTTTGACTGCACCAACGACGATGGCAGATGAACCAGACCGGTCAGCTCATCGATGTTGAGAACCATGCCAGAGCGGCGGGTCTGCCGATTGACGACATCCATGAAATGATCCTGCGGATCATACTCGTCGTTGTGAAGTGGCGCGAAATGATTGCCACCAGACAGAGAGAACTGCCGCAAGGCGGGAGCCATGCCACGCACAATCTGCCAAGATCGCTCAGGACTGGAAGCTGCGGCAGCCAGGCGAACCACGACGCCATACAACGGCCCGTTCATCTTCTGCTCGGCGGCTTTGACCAGGAAGGCACCATCATCAAAAAACGGCTTGCCGTCTGAATGCGTCACCGCAGCCAGACTGCTTTCCGCCCAGGGTTCTTCAAGAGGGGTGAAAATCACTTGATAGAGTCCAAGCTCGCCATCGAGCAGCTCGGACAACGCTCCAATGAGAGTCACGAATGGATCATGCTTGATCGAAGCCAGGGGCAACATGAAAGGCTGAGCCAGACCAAATTCCACGACTGCCATTTCCCCGATTTCGGAAAGCATATCTGCCAGGCAGTCGGCAGGCTGGGCAAGATTTGTCTTTGGAAAGTGGGCCTGCATTTGCAGGCGCAAATCAGGAGCATCTTCCTCTGATGCCACCCATTGCATCCAGGTGGCACTCCCTGTTCCGACGATTTCAAAAATCAGGGGCTTGGCGCTGTAATACAGACTTGTGAGCAGCGGCACGACAGATTCACGGGGGAGCGACATGTCTTGCGGCACCCGCACCGGCATCTCGATCCAACATGGAACCTCACCACACCACTCTGGCTCTATCTCGGAAGGATCTTCTTCCTCCTGAGGTGCAGTTGCGTTGGTGGGCGCTGATGCCTCCTGCCCACGAATCAGAGCCTTGGCCCGTTGCAGAAAGCTGCTGACACGTGTGGGTCGGATGCTGTCGGTGCCTGTGCTGAACTGCGGCACACGATGTCCTGGAAACGGCGCGAACGGCGGTCGGGGAGACACAGGCTCAGGAAAAATCAGCATGCCTCGCCCCCGGACTTCCCATCGGTCGAAGTTCTGACGCAGCAGTTCGTGAACAGACTTCATTTCAGCAGCTGCTTGATGCCTTCTTCACCGGCCTTGATCAGCTTTTCTGCGGCAATGTCCACGAAAGTGCTCATGCGGTCGCTGAAGGTGGTGATCTGCTGAATGTCTGACACCTGGTGAAACTGAACGTCGGTGACACCTGCGGCGGCAGCAAATTCCTTCACCTTCTCACGAACCAGAAAGTCCACCACCGAGACATACATGCGCCGGGTGTCGTCACGGTAGTAACTCTCGGCACGGAACAGCCACTCATACAGTGCGCCGATCACCGGCATGTGCAGAAGAAGGTCGTCCAGCCCGTTCCAGGAACGCGCAGCCACCATCATCACTACAAGCATGAGCAGGGTGCTGGCCAGCACGATGCACCCGACCACCATGCCAAAGGTGTAAATGTAGCAGGCGGCGAATGCTGCTGTGCCCAGCAGAAACACCAGAATTTCCCAGCCGCGCATTGATCGCTGAAGCACGGCACTTCGACTGGAGAACCACCACCAACTCGCTCCGAACTTTGCCGAGACAATGTCGAACACCAGAGCCTCCCGTCTCACGCGGAGATACTCACGGCCCGCTGACAGAAGCCCCCCGTCTTTGTAAATGATCCGCTCGGTGACCAACTCAGGAACCTGCCATGCTTTCAAGCCTTCCTCGATTGCGTCGTAAAATTTGATCGAGTCGCTGGAGAACTCCATCAGTGGAGTGATCCACTGCGAATACACATGCGGGCGTTTGCGTTTGAAGAGGCCAAACATGGTCAGGGTTTCTTTTCTGAGTGCTGGAGTATGATTCGCAGTCCCTCAGGGGTGTGAGCAATGATCATCCTGACCGCAAAAACGCTATCAACCACTTTGAACGTGACCAAGTTCTGGGCCAGCACGTGCAGGTCATAAGTCACCTCATACCCATCGCCTTTCGTGGTGGGCCTTACTGTCACATCACGCAAAATCCGCTCTTCTTTGATGGAATGTGTGTTGTGATAGGTTTCTTCGTCCCGCAGAATCCAAGCCTGATCCACCTCGCCATTGGTGAAATAGTCAACCTTGCCAGCATAGTCGGCCACCATGCCTCTCACATCACTTTCGAGCGATTTCTGGTGGTGACGCTGAATGAAGCGAACGATCAACTCCTTGAGCTTGGGCGCAACCTCGGACTCCCGCTCGGCTTTTTCCATTGCAGCCTTGCGCTCGGCTTCTTCGACAGCCGCTTTCTCCGCCGCCATGCGGGAGATTGCAGCTGTTTCAGCTTCGCGTTTCCGACGTTCCTCCTCTTCACGGGCGGTGCGTGCAGACTTCTCCTCGTATTCACGCTTTCGCACCACCGCTGCCTGTTCGTGACGATCAAGTGTTTTGGGCAGTGTGAGGGTCGAGTCGGCGGTGGCTGGCATTCGAGTCCACCAGCGATGCGGGGTGCTGAGTTTTAACAAATCGGCCTCCAGCTCATCCGACAGGGAACAAACGTCGGCAATGACATCGCCCTGCCTGATGGGGGAACTGAGCTGCCAGAGATAGACGGTGGCTTCCTTGCCTTTCCATTCTTTAAATCGCAGAACAGCCGACACATCACTGCGCACCGGCCCGACCACCTGCTGGTTGAGAGGATTGATCATCGGGCGATAGACGAGGGCTGCAAGCTGCCCGGCTTCCAGAGCCCGTCCCACATCCTTCGCATTGTCGCCCTCTTCCGGTGCATGCGGCATGCTGATCTTCCAGACCATATCGGGCAAAGGCTCAATATCAAAGTAGTAGAGGTGCAGAACATCACTCACAGAGCGTAGCACCACTGAGCCGTCTCTGGTGGAACAAAGTCGTTCGTCTTCCTTCACCTCCAGACTGGGAAAGGCTTTCATGCAGTCAAGATCAGGGTGACTCATGACGAGGCAGCGAGAAAAGGTCAGAGGCCAGTTGCTTTGAAGAGCAATCTCCGGCAATTCGCTGCTGCGGATGATTTTTTTGACCTCCCATTGCCATTTCATTTTATCCATCAGAGACGGCGCAGCCTCGCGTGCGATCTGCTGCTGGATCAACGGGTCGAGAGCCTTCCATCCCTCGTCCTCTGCGGCATCATCGACCTCTAAAGTGTCCAGATTGAACATCAGTCTGTCCTGCCCCCGAACGATCAAAACCTTGGTGTCCTGCCACCAGAATGGAGTGCCCGAAGGGGACACTCCACGGCGAGGTTTCGGCAGTGCTATGACCTGCCCCTGATGAATGTTGGCTACTCCGTAGATGCGCTCACCATTCTGCACCCACACAACCAGCAGGCGATCAGCGGTGGGATGAAAGGAAAAATGTTCTGCTTTGCCGGGCAAGTTGATGCGCCATACCGCCTCAGAACGAAGATCAATCACCTGGAGCATTTGCTGCTCTCTGGTCATGCAGGCAGCAAAATGATCATCAGGGGACAGGGCCAGCGTGGAAGCATCCACGCCTGGCACCTCGCGCTGTTTGAGCAAGCGCCACTGCATGGCACTTGCACGATCAATTCCTTCGGCGGGAGTGAAAGTGAACAATGGTCGAGGAGCCACCGCCTGAAATGGGCGCTGCACAGGCGCGGGGATAGACGGCTGAGCCATTCGATGCGGAGCAGCGGGAGGGAGTACCACGGCGAGCAGTACCAGCAGTGCAATTACGGTGCGTAGGCTCCAGATGATTCGAGGAGATGGCAGCGGAACTTTGAATGTGGGCTGAGTTTGAGCTGAAACGGGTGCAAGGGTCAAAGCAGCTATGCCAGCGCAGATCATGCCATAGAATGTGACCGGCAGCAGTGACATGAGTCCCGAGGTTCCCGCTTTGACAATATAAAACCAGCTTTCCGTTGCCCTGGCAGACAGAGCAAAAATGGAAGCTGCCACCAAGGATGCCAGAAAGGCTACAGACGCACCGAAGCGAAGGGCTTGGGAAGAAGCGATGCCTACCTGAGCCAGGAAACCACCTCCGGCAAAACCTGCCATACAAGCAAGCACCAGAAGAACGAAAAACAGCCAGGCTGGCTCAGAAAGCATGACCATTCTCCAGGGCAGAGCCAGCAGCATCAAAAACCCGAACGCGAGTCCCAAGACCTCGCGGCAGTTGAAAAAAGGGCTGAGTGGCTTCATGGCGGATAGAATTAGACCATGCGCGAGGTGTGGATCTTATTGTTAGATCAATTATACTACAAACAACGTTTATACATTCATGTAGTTGGAATCTAGCATTTGTCAACGATCTGCGGATGACAGCCATTCGCATGCCGCGTTTGACTGACCAGACGGCAATGCAGGAGGGCTCCACCTCTTCTGCACTTGTCATCTCACCTTAGAACGTTGTAAAATTTGAACTAACGTAGGGAAGAAGAGAGCATATTTTACATAATGCAACCAGCCAGCCAGCGTGCTCAGGCAGAAGGAATTAGGACTGTTTGACTGCCTTCTTTTTCTGCGACGGTTTTTGCATTGTCGCAATTTTCTCGATCTGCCCAAGTTTCTCCTCTGCACGCTTCCAAACTTCTGAGGGCAGTAGACCTAAGGCGAGCGAAAGCTTGGCGAGAGTTTCAGTGGTGGGTTTCCTGTCTCCACGTTCCACGAAAGTAATGGCCTGCCTGTTGAGCCCGGAAAGGGCTGCAACTTCTCCCAACGAGAGGTCTGCCTTGAGTCTGGCCTCACGCAACACTTCGCTGAGTGACGAGCAGAGCTGGGCGCTGGCTTTGGAGACATTAAGCACGCTACGATTGTAGGAATCGTCATTGACTTCACCACGCTACACTTGTAGCCTCTCAATGAGGATCAAATACCTCTCGAAAACACCATGACCTTCCTACGCAGAATCGGCCCCGACCCGCACGCCAATGGTCAGAGCACCCCAGCGGCGGACAACTGCCCTGACATCTGGGAGCTCGCTGACGGCGACTTCGCCATCATCGGCATCGACATCACTGAAAGTGCCAGACATCTGCTGCCCCCTACGGCAGGTTGTGGCTGGGATGAAAAGATCATCCGCATGCCGCGCCGAATTCTGGTTGATGCCAAGGCGGACATCCCGGCCAAGGTCTGAGCCTCTGGCTCCGACCGGTGCCCTCATGCTACAATGAGGGCATCATGACTGAGTTTTTATCATGGACGGGCATTCATGTTTTCGACCTGATTTCGGCGATCGGCATCATTTCCAGCCTTGCCTACACAGCCGCGAGCTTTCAGGAATCAGCACGTGCTCGTCGTATCGACAATCTCCTCAAGCTGACGGAGCAGCACCGGAACATCTGGGAAAAAATCCAGGGCAATCCCGCTCTGGCACGCATCCGAAACGTTGATGCCGATCTGACCAAGCATCCCGTGACAGCCGAAGAGGCACAGTTCGTCACCTTTCTCATCCTGCACATTCACTGCTGGTACCGCGCTATGCTGGACAAAGAGATCGTCAGTCTCGAAGGCATGAAGCGTGATGTTCGGGGCATTCTGAGCCGTCCAGTGCCAAGGCACGTCTGGGAGCAGCGCAAAACTTTCCTCGATCAAGACTTTCGCGAATTCGTTGACGAACTGCTCAACGAATAGAGGCACCTCGCAAACAAAAAGCCCACCCGGATAAAATCCGTGGTGGGTGTTTTTAGTACTCGCTGGGTAGGAGCACCGTGGTCACTGAGCGATCCCATTCTGTAATGATCCAGAACTTCACGCCGTTGTTGGAGTTGTAGGCTGAAAGCAGCCTGCAGTTTTCCTTCAAGGCCCGCTGGTTTTCGTCGATGTCCTCCTGGCAGAGGTCACCCCAGTCGCCACTCGCATGTCGTGTGACAGCGGCAGCGATTTCTTCAGGGGAAACTTCGGCGAGAATGCCTGGCGTGGCGCAGAGCTGTCCAAGAGGGAACAGGCTGGTTTGCAGATAAAGAATGAACATAGCTGTTGGGCATGGTGAGTCTCAATCAAGCAAGGCATGCAACTCGCTTTCCGTCAGATGATCCGGTTGCGCACCTTCCTGCGGAAGGACGGCAACACGGACGAACAGCTTCCGGGCCAGCCGCACCAGAGCCCGGTCACGGCCCATGCGTCCGGCTTCGTCCTCGTCAAACATCAGGATGATGCCTGAGCGGCCTTCAGAGGCGGCGACAAGCGCCTCCTCCTGAGCCGCTGAGAGAGAACTGCCCATGATGGAAACCACCCGGTGGAAACCGAGTTGCCAGAGCTTGATCACATCGAAGAAACCCTCGACGACGATCAATGGCAGACCCTTTTCCTCTAAGACAGCACGGTCGAGGTTAAACACCTCGGCGCTCTTCTTGAATCCGGCTGGCAGCTTGTATTTGGGCCTCTCCTCGGGTGGTTGCCCTGGCCAGCGGCCAGCATAGCCGACAAGGTCGCCTCCCACATTGTGAATGGGGATGACGATCCGGCCTGACATGGTGCCTTTGGCACAGAAACCGAGACCAAACTCCGCCACCGTAGCTGGCGTGAGCCCACGTTCCGTGAGGTAGGAGTGATCGGCCTTGAGGTTTTCCAGCTTGAAGTTGAGCGGCTTGTTCTCGCCATTTTCATCAAGCTGTTCCTCCTCGGGCTGCGATTGTGATCGAGGTGTAAATCTCGAAGAGGTGGGTGCAGGCTGGGAAGCCTGACCATTCTGCTGCGCCTGTGCAGGCCGAGCATCCGATTTCCCAGCCAGTCCAAGGTTGAACCACTGGTCGATCTTCAGCGCCGCCTCATGCGCATCGCAGTTTTCCATCTTCGCGACAAAGTCGAGATGGTTGCCTCCGCATTTACAGACGGAGTTGTGGCAGTACCAGCAGTTCTTGCTGAGTGTCACCTTGAAGGCATCCTTGCCGGTTGCTTCGGGGTGAATGGGGCAATGGCCGTCGAGGCCATCGCCGTTGCGGGTGTGGTGCATCTTGGCCGTGAGGCCGTAATGCTCCAGCACCTGCTCGAAAGACACGGCGGATTTGACCGCCGTGAAATCAATGAAGGGTCTTCCCATGTTGGAATGAGCAGTGTGGTGTTTGCGGGATGTCTGCGTTGTGCAAACACCTCCACAGCTCATCCTATCAAGAGAGGTTCAGGCACGGGAGTTGACGCCTATCGGTGGGTGTGTTGCAGCATGATCGTTTCCTTATTCGCCGGGATCAGGAAGTTGCATACCTTCTGGGTGCGCCATTTTGAACAGACTGGACGGGAGCCCTGCCTTTCGGACTTCTGCAACGATGTTGGCAAGCCTCTGTGGTGAAGCGCTCACGATCACGACGTAAGTACGCGGTGGCAGCCTGCCCAATACCCTGCTCAGCAGGTGATAGCCATGCAGCTTTTGCATGATGGAAGTCTGACGAGAGCTGCTGCGCCACACCGGCATGGTGCCACGGTCGGCCTCCACAAGGTAGTGGCTGCGCGTGACCTTGCCGGACTTGTCTTTTTCATCGAAGGCAAACACCTTGTCGGGAATGATCGTCATGCGCCGTCCACCGCACTTATTGTAGGACCACCGAATGGGGCCAGACTTGCGTGGATCGGCGTGCAAGTCGAGGTCGTTGGCGCTTATAAACCGCCGCTTCTCGGTGCTGCCTTCGATGAGCTGTGTCGCCATGAAATCGCTCAGCAGCACGGTGTGCTCCAACAGAAGTCGGCTCGCATGTTTGCTGCGAGTTGTCCAGTCCATACGTTCAAAGGGCATGTTCAGATCGCGGCGAAGGCGTCCGGCACCACGAGATGCCAGGCCGTAGATCATGCTATGAGAGCCGCCTTCGTGGTAGTAATCAATCTGTGCCCTCGGGCGTTCGAGGTAGCCGTGATGATACAAGAGATGCAGCCTGCGTAGAACCTGCTGGCTGCTGCCACCGACAAGCGTTGAGATCCACTCCGAGCGGATGAAGCGATGTTCTGCCACCACCTGGAGAATCTTCAAGTCACGTGGGGTGATGCGAAAGCCGCCTGCCTTTTGAGGCGCGCGTGTGAATCTTGGTAACCGAGAATGACGAGTCATGATGTCATTTTATCATGATCTACTGTTCTTTTGAAACTGGGGTGCTCATGCCATGGGCATTGTGGCGGAGTCAAAAAAGCAGCCTCTCCTGCGAGAGGCTGCCTGTGGGTTTAGCTGTCAGTAGCCGGATGTTTGTTCATAATGAACGCGACGGCCTTGCCTGCTTGTGAAGCGGCCTGAACAATCCAGCGTTTGTGATCTTTGACACGAAGAACATTGAGCCAGGATTGCAGGTAGGCGGCGGAGTGCTCGTGGGCATCGCGCACGATGTGCGTTTCCATGCCCAGAAAAGCGGCACCCATCTCTGCGACAAGTTCCTCCTGGGAATAGACTTTTCCTCCGAACCCGTCATGCTTGTTGAGACTTTCGCGGTTCAACCGTTTCGGATGCCCTGTGGCATGAACCAGTTCGTGAAAAAGCGTGAGGTGGTAGGCCTCGGCGCTTTCGAATGACGTGAAGGCCGGCATCTGCACGGTGTCTGTGGCCATGCGGTAGCAGGCGGCTGTGCTCATGCCTTCTTGAATCGCTGGAGGTAGCTGCATCTCGGTCACGATTTGCTCTGCGGCTGCGATGCGTTCGCTTCCACAGAGGGTCGGGATGGGTGAGGAAGCAGGGAAGTTAATGCCTTCGATCTGCACTGCATTGAAAACGGTGTATTTTCGAAGAAACACTCGCCTGCGCTGCGGCTGCTCGGCATCCTCGCGGGTGGCATCGTCGGCTGAGGCCGACTTCGACTCTCCAGCTTTGATAATGTGTGTGCCATGCTCGCCTTTGCGGACATGACCGCCCAGCTCCTGCGCCTGACGGAATGTCAGCCAATAAGGAGACGCCATGTGGCGCATGCCAAGCAGCAGGACGTTGATGCCGTTGTAAGTCTTGCCGGTGTGGAAGTTGCGCGGGATGCCGACTTCACGCTGCCAGGGGCAGCGCCAGGGCACGACTCCGCGTTCCAGGTGTTCGATGATGATGTTGGTGACAGCTTGATAAGGATCAGTGCGGGATTCTGCGGTGCTCATGAGGGCTTCTGGTTTGAGGTTGTCAGGAGAAGCCGACCTCATGAGTGAGGCAGGCTTCAGGCTGACGACCGCAGGCCCGGAGCAGCGCAGAGCGCTCTGCCATTCAGGATACCAAAGCTGTGTGGTTTAGTGCAAGGCAGCCACCATCAGAGACGCTGACGAAGCCAGCGAACCAGCTTGGCCTCGACGTGTGCGCGTGGTGTGGCAAAGCGTTGTCGGGAGCGTCGAATTAGCTTTTCTCTGCGGCCTTGGTTTGTCTCGATAGGCGGGTCGAGCCGAGTGCGCTGGAAATGGATCGAGCCGTTGGCCGACTGACTGCGGATGAGAGTCTCGTAGCGCGGTAGATCGACGAACTGGTGCGGATGAAACTCCTCGCCGAACTCGCCGTGCAGATGCTCGGCGTCAGCAAAACCGACGCGGAAGGAGACAAGGGTGCCCACATTGCCGAAGACGGCCTCCCGCACGCTAGGGGAGAGCTGGGCGATGTATTGGTGGCTCAGCGTGAGGTTGAGGTGGTATTTGCGCGCCTCGGCGAGGATGGAGGTGAAGCTCTCGGTGGCAAAGTTTTGGAACTCATCCACAAAGAGATAGAAGTCACGCCGCTCGTGCCCTGACTGGCGATTGCGGGCCATGGCAGCAAGCTGGAACTGTGTGATGAGAAGAGAGCCGAGCAGATTTGCCTTGTCGTGACCGATCTCGCCCTTGGACAAGTTGGCGATGAAGACGCGGCCTTCGTCCATGACAAAGGGGATGCTCACCTTGCTGCACACCTGACCGATGATGTTGCGGATGACGGGTGAGAGAAGGAGTTGGCCCGCCTTGTTCTGGATGGGGGCGATGGCCTCGCGCATGAAGCGCGGTTCCCATCCCTCGTATTCGTTCTCCCAGAAATCCCGCAGGAATGGATCGTCGATCTGGTTGATCACCCAGCGGCGATAGGCCGCGTCGGTGAGCAGACGGGTGAGCCCTAGGAGGGTCGTATTTGGGCAATGAGCCAGGGCCGCAACAGCGTTGTGCAGGATGTATTCGAGTCGAGGCCCCCAGCTATCCTGCCACAGGCTCTTAAAGGCACTCACAATACCGGAGGCGACAAGGTGGCGCGCTTCGGGTATGGTCTGGGCCAGCAGATTGAGTCCGATGGGGTGGTCGAGGTCGCCAGGATGGAAATAGACGGTGTGCTCGGCGCGGACAGGCGGGATGTGCAGGAGCAGGTCCTCCGCGAGATCGCCATGCGGGTCGATGAGCCCCACACCGTGGCCCTGCTGGATAAGCTGGAGGATGAGATTGCGCAGGAGAGTGGTCTTGCCGGAGCCGGTCTTGCCGATGATGTAGGTATGGTAGCTGGCATCGGCCAGATCAAAACCAAACGGCAGTTCGCCGCCCCATGCCTGCCTCATGCCGATGTGAAGATCGTGATCTCTCATGCTTGCTCAAGCCGCCCAGGCCAGCCGCCGCTCCGGTTGAAGGAACAAGAATGAAGCCGAGCCAGAGATCACCCCCTCGTCAAAACGGGTGTCAGCCCGGCGAGTCACCCGGCAAACGTCTTGTGGGATCGAGCCAGGCGGGTAACGGCGTCTGGCCTCGGCGGCTGAACGGTGAGAGTATTATAACATGAATGCCAGCGGCACGTGGAAGCACACGTCGCGCCGCGTCGTCCGCACAGCCAGGCCCTCGTCGTGAGTTTCAATACCCGTCGTGCCCAGTGACGGGCGCAGCCCGCATTGTGAGCCCCCACGTGTGATGGGCGAGGGCAGTCCGGCTTTTGAGCCGGCTGGCCGCAGCGGCCGACTTCACGCGGTTGGTCATTGGCCGAGGGCGGGTAGCCCGGTGCTGGCCATGACCTTTATTCGGAGGTCGATCAAGTCCTTGTCGCCGTAGAAAACCGCGTGAAGTCGGGCGTTGAGCCCGAACACGTGGGGGCACCCGTGGCAAGGCCTGGCCGCGAATCGTGGCTCAGTGAAGCCTTGAAACCGTCATCCGTGCGCCAGCACCCGCCGCGAATTTTTCGCGCACCCCTACATACCATGTAAATAGGGGTAAAAGCAGGGGGGGAGGCGTGTCGCAGAATATTTGTTTCGCGACAAGCATGGTATAAAACGGCCTCAAACAAGGCTTTGCGGGCATGGGTTGTCCTTGAGATGGAACTTGGGTCGCCTGTAGTTTTTGCGATGTCTTTGAACAACGCAACTGGGTGAAAGCAAAAGAGCTGCCTTGCAGCAGCCCTGTAAAAAAGTCGGGGTCTTGACACCTTGACGGTGGTGTGGCGCTATTCGGGGAAGGTGATCTGGCCGATGTCGCGTGAGGAGTGGAGGATTCGGATCACTTCGATGCCTGCATCGGTGGGACGAAAGTAGAAGCAGTAGTTGCCATAGGGATAGCTGCGGCACCCCGTGGCGAGTTCAGGCCGTGGGCGTCCGATGGTCTGCCATCTGGCGAGGTGTTCGAGTTTTGCTCGAAAACGATCCCAGAGCCTGTCGGCTTGAAGGACGCTGTCTTGAGCGATGTAATCCCAGATGTCGTCGAGATCACGATCCGCCTCGGGTGTGTAGATGATCTTGGGCATGGCGGATCAGGCAGTCTGCTGCCGGAGCGCGAATGCTTCATGCCGACGTTTCCGCTTGGCATCCCAGTCGATCTCGATGCCTTCGCCACGATCCAAAGAAGCCACGCCGAGCTGGATGTCCTGACGCAAGGCGGCGATCTTGGCCTGATCGGCCTCGCTCAGCTCCTCGACTTTGAGAGCGGGTTCCTCCACGGGCACGAGCCGGATGGCGTAGTCCTGCTCAAGGTCGGCAAAAAGCTCCTGGGCCTCTTCTGGCGCAAGGCGGTCGATCTCTTGACGGATTTTTTCCACGACGGCTGTCATAGTGAGGTGATTGTATCAAAGAGAACCGGCTTTGTCGAGGGGTTGAAACCGGGGGCTGTGGACAAAAATTTCAACGCAATGAGTCGTCCTCGCGCACCTGCTGCTCCAGATGGCGCAGGGCTTCGAGCATGGCCTCGCGTGCGCCGGGTTCGCGTTTGGCACGAATACTGGCAAGGCAGCTCCCCTGCCGGTGCTGAAGCTGGATGAGTGAAGTGGTGCGTGGTTTTCGAGTTGTTTCGCCTCCCTGCTGGCTGCGGTGCTCCTGGATACGGGCACGGATGCTGTGAGTGCTCTCCCCTGCCTTGGCGGCGGCGACGAGCTCTTCCTGCAACTGCAAATCCCCCACCCTGGCGATACGCTGGGCCATTTCATAGCCGAGGCCGGATGTGCCGCGCAACTCCTCCTGCATGCGGGCAGGCAGCTCCAGGAGCCGAAGCATGCCGCTGACCCACTGCTCGCTCTTCCCTACCTGGGAGGCAAGTTCACGCTGGGTGGCGACCGCTTCGGAATCCAGCAATGCACGGAGGGTCTCGGCGAGTTCCACGGCTCCGATGTTTTCACGTTGGATATTGGAAATGAGGCTCTTGAAACGGCGGGTGATTTGGTCGTCTGACTCGCGCACGATCACCTCCACTTCGGAGAGACCGACGGCTTTGGCAGCGCGGTAGCGGCGGTGGCCGGTGAGGATGCGGTAGTGGTCACCATCCTGGGTGACGGTGATGGGCTCGATGATGCCATGACGGCGCACAGACTCAATCATGTCGTCCATGTTGTGGAAAACTTTGCGCTCGTTGTCCGGGTCTTCTTGCAAGCGGTCTATTGAGACGACGTAGCGGCCTCGTTTTGGCAATCCGCCCATGAGGCCGGCTTTGACGAGATCGAGACGGCTTTTGCCTTCGGGTAGTTTGGTCATGCTGATGTTGTTTCGGCGGCCTCCTGGCTCATCACCATGTCAGGCGATGTGGTGGATGCTTCCGGGTGGGCCTGTGGCCCGTTACTGAATAAGTCCCGCACCTCTTCGACGAGGGCGGCCATGTCCTGCGCTCCCTTGGACAGCGGGCGGTAATGAAAAATGCTGCCTCCGTTCTCATCCACCTGCGCCATCCAGCCGCAGGAGCGGATCTCGCTGCGTGCGGCGGCGATGCCGTCGTCCTGCAGCAGCGTGAGCACCCGCTTCCGCAAGCCTGGCAGCCGAGTGAGATTGCTCAGCACATGCAGCATGCGGAAGTCGCCTGAGGAGCGGAGTTTGACGAGGAGCTTGTAAATGCTGGCGTAGCTCTTCACGGCTTTGGTGCTCTCGAACGGGACGATGAAGACGTCTGCTGGGAAGATGGCGTTTTCCATGATCGGCGAAATCTGGTTGGGCGAGTCGATGACGATGAAGTCAAAGTGGTCGGCGATGTGCTCCTCTGCCAGAAGCTGGGTGAGCATGGATGGGTAGCCATCGGTCTGGCTGATTTCGCGTCCGAGGTCTTCCAGACCGTCGGCGCTGGCGACAAAGGACAGGTTTTCAAAGCCGGTGGGTTGGATGACCTCCGAGAGCGACTGCTGCCGCGTCAGCGCTGAGACGAGCGTGCCTTCCGAGGTGAGTCCATCCCCTGCGGCGAGCCACTGGGTGACCTGCGCCTGCGGATCGAGATCCATCAGCAGGACGCGATGGCCGTAGCGGGCCAGACCGCTGGCGAGGTTCATGGCGATGGTGCTTTTGCCACAACCTCCCTTGGCATTGATGACGGTGATGATGTTCATGGTTTGGTTTGAAATGACTGGCTGTTAAAGTCGGCGTCCCACTGCCAGAAGTCCGGGAGGCCGAAGAAGGTGCGAAAGGCGTGCAGCCGCGCTGCGTCGGTGTCGAAATGGTCGAGCACCCGCTGTGACCATGGCTTGGGATCGCCGGCCAGCTCGGCGCGCTCGCGTTCACGCTTGGCCGTGAAGCGGGCGTAGTCCTCCGGGCTGTGCTGCCGCATCTCGGCCTCCTTCCCGTGCAGCCAGTCGATCCAGGCGGCACGGTGGGTCTGCTCATGATGATCGCGGCGCTGTGTGATGGTCATGAGCTGGACATGCAGGCGGTGCTTTTCCACTTCGACGAGGCAAGCATCGCCCAGCTGGCGAACGGCGAGCTGGAGCGATGGGAACGGGTTGCGCTGCTCTCGTGCCCGCTGGCCCAGCATCCGCCCCCACTCGCCGGGAGTGCCCTCCCCGCCGCTGGCACGCACGAGGCGCTGCACGAAATCTTCTGCGACCTGGGCATCTCGTGGCGAGGGTTCATTGACCGGTTCGCCTCGATTCCCGCCGTAAGCTGCGTAGAAGCAGCGGGCAAACTCCCAGCCAGCCGTGCCCGAAACTTGGGCCGCCCGTAGTTTTTCAGGGGCTGGCCATCCCTGCTCAATGGCCCTGCGCAGCAGTCCAGCTGGACTGCGTGCCGGTGCCCGGTGCGGCAGCCAGGCGATTTGTTCTTCGATGGCCTGAGCCATATGCTCTCGCATCAGCTTGGTTGCGGTCTTTCCGCTGAATCCGATGCCGATGAGTTTTTGATAAAGGTCCGTGTCTGCCACCTCTGGCTTGTTTCCAGTTTCATTTTCTGGTTTCGTTTTAATACTGGTGCGGTTTTCTGACCGACCGGCTGGTGCGGAAATCTGACCGATGCTGGTCGTTTTTTCCGACCGATCCGGAGCTGGTATGATTTTCTGACCGATGGGATAATCGCACCAGCGCAGCGCGTAGGTGGCACGGCGGCGCTCAGTGGCCTCATGGCTGAAAACACCGGCCCCGACGCGCACGATGTAGTTTTTCTCCAGAGCCGTGCGCAAAGCCTTGGCAAGGTCGGTGCGACTGCCGAATCGTGCGTAGTTCTGAATGTGCTGGTAGGAGAGCGCCACCTGCTGACGGCGGCGGCCATGGCGAGCTTGATAGCCGATGCTGTGGCGGATGACCGAGCCGACAACCTTGATCACCGAGAGCGGCTCATTAGGAATGACCACATCAAAGAACTCATTTGGAATGTCCGTACGGTTGCCCTCGCCTTCGAAAAAGCCCGTGAATTCAGGGAGTCGGGTGGTGTAAGCGCTACCTGACCAGCATAGCTGGTAGCGGGCCGACTGCCCGGCATCATGAGCCAGCTTGGGGCGTCCAGATGTCACGCATTCGATGAGATGCCCGGCAAGCGCATCATCCAGGGCCTGACGGATCATGTCGCGGCTCACACCGGCCTTGTGCTCCAACTCGGAGTAGGAGACCTCAATCTGCTCCTCCTGCGGATTGCCATTGGCATCGCACCATCCGAGCGTCTTTCGCAGCAGGTAGGCTACGATGCGCACCACCCCACGGGAGAAGTGAGGGATGACGACATCAAAGAACTGGTTCGGTGTGTAGGTGGTGTTTGAGGTCGGAGCCTTGAAGCCTGGGAAAGAGGAAGAAGCCTGGGCGGGTGCCTGGTAGGGCTGGAGATGCAAGCGGATTTCAGTAGCCGGTGCTGGCATCGCTGTGTGCTAGAGCCTGATCACGGGCTCTGACTTGGCAGCCTCGACCTTGTGCTGCTCGGCGAGCCATTTGCTATACCAGCGCAGGATGGCGTTGATGATGAAGCTGCGGCTGCGCTGCTGTTCGCGTGCCAGTCCGTCGATGAACCCGAGCACATCGCTCTCAAATTTTACTCCCGCAGATTTGCGTGTGATTTTTTCCATGCCTCCATTTTACCATGAACGTGACACGAACGGTCACGTTGCCCTGTGGATAACCGAGGCCTGAAAACTTGGGCCGCCCGTAGTTTCTGACAGCCGGCACTGGTATCGAACGTGACTGCGGATGAAGTAAGCAAGAGCCTTGCGGCAAAGTGGGGAGGCGTCTGCGGGCTTCAGCCGTCAATGGCGCTGCTTGGGCGGAGAGAGAATCGCCTGGCTTGTCATTCGCGCAGCGATGCCAAGTGAGGCGGTTGCGGTGGTGCGTCGGCTTCACGCGCTTGGGATGGCGCAGATGATGAGGCTGCCGCAGGTACGGTTTGCATCTGAGCCATCTGAAGTGCCTCGCCATCCGGCTGGCTAAGGTGAGTCTGCGCGAAGAAGCAGACTGACCGCAGTGGGCAAGCTCAAAGCATTGAGGGCGTTGCGGGACACCTCCCGCTTGAAGGGGTAGCGGCCCACGCAGTAGCCGCTAGGGGAAAACATTCCCCCACAAGAAATGTAACAGATTCTAAATCCTCCAAAAGTCTCCCATATGTTGGAACCGCAACAGAACAGCCTCACAAGTGATCGGATTTGTATTTGATGACCTGGACTTTCTCCATTGTGACCAACCCGCCCTGCATTACGGAATCGAGGTATGGTAGAAGTCGCTGGATGTTTTCCTCGGTGTCCACAATCTCGATGATCAAAGGCAGGTCTTCGGAAAGCCGGAGAATTTTGGCAGTATGGAGGCGGCTGTTGGCACCGAAGCTCATGGGTCCACGCAGGACGGTGGCACCTGCAAGCCCAAGCTCGCGCGCTTTGAGCACAATGGTTTCATACAGGGGCTGATGCTCATGGCGGTCGCTTTCGCCAAGGTAGATCCGCAGCAGTTTTCCATCTTCAGGCAGGTGCATAAAGTTCAGCGGTTGAGTTGGGTGGCAAGAAAGTGACCGAGCCAGACGGCGAAGAGGCAGAGAGCCACCGAGCCAAGGATGTTCAGCCCGGCATAAAGCCATTCGGAATCACGTGCGAGGGAAAGAGTCTGCAAGCTGAAGGAAGAGAAGGTCGTGAAGCCTCCGCAGATTCCCACCATGAAAAAGGTGCGTCCTGCGGGCTTGACCAGCCACCGGCCATCGGTGTCGGTGCTTGTGGCAAAGAAGCCAATGGCAAAACATCCTATGATATTCACGACTAGCGTCCCCCACGGAAAAGTTTCGCCAAACCGATGCGCAATGATGCCTGAAAGCCAGTAGCGCAGGCCACCGCCTAATCCGCTGCCAAGGATGACGAGAAGAAAGTTCATCAGGCGGGACGGGCTCAACGCTTCAACAACAGCGCAGTGACAACTACTGCGGCACCTGCAGACCAGCCATTCTGACAAGCATGCTGCCACCATCGGACGAAAAAGCCTGCCCCGGAGGAATCACGATTCACATAAGTCAGCGCCAGGGATGTGACACTTGTTGCCAGCACAAAAAGGATGACGAGAGCGAAAAAAATCGACCATTTCATGACGGCGACAAGGCTGAAGTATTGAGTGAATCAACGGGTTCGCTGGGGGAAATGTCCTTTTCACTCAAGTGGCCAGGTGTCACGTCCCAGTGTTCGACGTGCTTGTAAATGATCACCTTGCCTTGAAGCAGCCGACCGTGATGGCGGCAGAAGTCTTCGAGGTGGTCTTTGCGGTCGATGATTTCCACACACAGCGCGAGGCTGGGGTTTGGTATCTCGGCTCCCGCTGCATGTACTTTGCCGCCTGCGGAAAAGCCGTAATGCGTCATGAAAGCGCTGGCGTTCATGAGGCCGTCCTTTTTGGCTGCATTGATGATGGCACGGTACAGGGGCTTCGAATTGAGCTTCTGCCAGAAGCCGCCGCTGGATTCCGTCTTCTCGCCGGGCGTGACGTAGATGCGGATCTTGCCCATCTCCTGGCTAATGATCTGGTGTTTCATGGGGACTACAGTGACTGGGGAGAAAACGATTATCCACCCGAGGAAATGTCATCAGCTTCGGGGTCGGGCTTGGAAATATCCGGCGTCATTCGGGGGGGCATGTTTCGCGCTTCACGCAGTGTGATGTCCCGCAGCGCTGGAAGCGTGCTTCTCTTGGCCACGCCGATGCGCTGGGAGAGGTAGATGCCCGAGTGCCCGCTGAAGAAGTAGGAGACAAAGCAGGCCACGGCGAAATAGATGGCGTAGTGCGCACCGAAGAGCTCGATGCCCATCACCGTGCACGCCAGCGGCGTGTTTGCCGCACCGGCAAAGAGCGCGATGAAGCCCAGCGCCGCAAACAGCGCTACCGGCTCGTGCATCACGCTTCCCAGCACATGGCCCAGCGTGGAGCCGATGAAGAACAGCGGCGTCACCTCGCCGCCCTTGAAGCCGCTGGCCAGCGTCACCGATGTAAAGAGCGTCTTCCACAGCCAGCTCAGCGGCATGGCCCCGCCCTCCTGAAATGAGGTGACGACGGACACCTGACCCCCGGGCGGAGGAATCACCCCTAGCCCGAGATAGTCTCGTGTACCCACCACAGACACCAGGGCAATGACCACCAGCGCCCCGAGCGCAGGCCGTAGCGGCGCATAGGGCACTAGCTGGCTAAAGAGGCGCTGCAGCCTGTGCGTCAGCTCCGAAAACAACTGACCACCCATACCGAAGACGATACCCGCCAGCGCTGTCTTGCTTAGCAGCACGGCATCGAATGCGGCATGAGTGCCCGCTGAGTGTGCTACGTCCAAATGATACACGGTGTGAAGCACGCCCCACGCCGAGCAAGTCGCATCACCAAGCACGCTGGCCACCAGCACAGGAATCAGCGCTTCGTATTGCATACGACCGACCACCAGCACTTCCATGGCAAAGATGGCTCCGGTGAGTGGAGTGCCAAACACAGCGCCAAATCCTGCCGCGATGCCGCACATCAGCATAAGCCGTCGATTCTCCTGCGCCATTCCGAACCATCGCGCCAGCATTGCTGCCAGACTGCCGCCCATCTGCACCGCAGTGCCCTCACGTCCTGCCGAACCGCCGAAGAGATGTGTGACCAGCGTGCCGATCAGCACCAGTGGAGCCATACGCGCGGGCACACCTCCGCCTGGCTGATGAATTTCATCAATTAGCAGATTGTTGCCCTTGTCCGATCCTTTGCCCATGTAGTGATATAAAAATCCAACGGCCACCCCGCCCAAAGGCAGAAACCAAAGCATCTGTGGATGCTGCCATTGCAGTTCGGTCACTTTGTTCAGAGACCACAGAAATAAAGCGCTTGCCGAACCCGCCACCACCGCCACTGGCAGCGTCAATAGTGTCCAGCGCAGAAGGTGGCCGATGTCTGTTAAAAATGAAGATCGAGTAGGAAACATGAGCGCGCAGCATAGTGACTTATTTTCCGCCTGCCAGCACGAGCAGACTGGGTGGTGTGGAGAATCGGTAGATGGGAGTGCTTTTCGAAAAAAGAAGCCATGTCACTTCTAGCTGGTTTCGGAATGGAGCTTAAGCCGGCAGATCATGAACGAGCCTAGGGCGAACAGTAACGCACTGTAGGCAAAAGCAATCTGCACGCCAAAAGCGGACCAAAGGAGCCCCACAACCGCACTGCTGATGAAGTCGCCAATACCATTGACCGTAGCAAGTGTGCCAAAAGCCATGCCGTGATGCGACTCGTCCACCAATTCAGCACAGAAAGAGTCCTCAAGGGCTTCCTCCGCCGCGACATGGATGCCGCCGAAAATAAAAACGAGCGCCAGTGTCCAGACACTCATCGGCGACACGATGATCATGAGCGCCATCACCGCCGCCAGTGCATATGCGGCCGCTAGCAGACGGCGCTTTTCGAAATGATCGGCCAGCCAGCCGGAGACGAAGGCGAACGTCGCGTAGAGCACGTTGTGCAGCACATAGAGTCCCACGGCGGTGCTTGCCGCCTTGGTCGCGCCGAGTTCCGGCGTGAGCTTCTGCGCCGCAAGGAGGATGAGCATGGAATGCGCGAAATCCCCCGCTCCGAACAGGCCGACGGCCACAAGAAATCTGCGGAAGCGCACCGGCAGGGCGCGCAATTTTTCACCAAAGGAAATGTGCGGCACTGGCGCACGCTCTTTTTCCTTCACGACAAAGGCGATCAATCCCGCTGCAATGAGGCCGGGGATGAGCGTGAGGGCAAAGAGTACGGGGTAGTTGTGATTCACCGCCGCGAGCAGGGCCAGTGCGGTCGCCGGACCGACCACCGCACCCAAAGTGTCCATCATTCGCTCGAAACCGAACGCACGTCCATAAGCCTCGCGGGAAACAGAGCCTGCGAGCAACGCCTTGCGCACCGGAGTGCGCACACCGCGCCCCAGCCAGGCGGTGGCACGCGCGGCGAGCACCTGCCATGCGTTCGTCGCGATTCCAAAAGCCGCAGTGCCCAGCGCAGTAATCAGATAGCCTGCCACGGCAATGGGTTTGCGACGTGGCAGGCGGTCGGTATAAAAACCGCTCGCCATCTTGGCAAAGCTCGACAGCCCGTCGCTCACGCCTTCGATGAGACCGAGCCACGCCGCCGCCAAACCCATGCTGGCGAGATATGCAGGCAGCAGGGTGGTGGCGATCTCATGCGACCAGTCGCTGAACAAGCTCGCCAGTCCGATGCCAAGAACCGTGCGGTTGAGCCATCGTGTCTGGTTAAACTGGGATGGAGTCTTCATTTTTTGAGAAAAGTCACGTCGAAGCGTGCCTTCTTCCCGAGTTCGTTCTCGATGGCAAGCAGACGGTTGTATTTGGCGATGCGCTCGGAACGGCAGAGGGAGCCGGTCTTGATCTGCCCTGCACCAGTGCCTACGGCAAAGTCAGCAATGAATGCGTCCTCCGTTTCACCGGAGCGATGCGAAATGACCGTGCCGTAACCGGCCTTCTGCGCCATCTTCACGGTTTCGAGAGTCTCGCTGACGGTGCCGATCTGGTTGAGCTTGATGAGGATGGCGTTGGCAATGCCGTCACGGATGCCTTCGGCGAAGATCCTCGGGTTGGTGACGAAATTGTCGTCCCCCACGAGCTGGATTTTTTTGCCGAGTGCTTTCGTGATCGCCACCCATCCTGCATGATCTTCTTCTCCCATGCCGTCTTCGAGCGAGACGATGGGATACTTCTTCGCCCACTCGCTCCATAGCTTGATCATCTCTGCAGGAGTCTTGCGCGATTTGTCCGACTTCTTCATCACGTAGCCGCCGTTGTCGAAGAACTCGCTGGCAGCGGGATCGAGGGCGATGGCGATGTCCTTACCGGGTTTGAAGCCTGCGGCTTTGATAGCTTCCACGATGACATCTATGGCATCGCTGTTGGTCTTGAGGTTCGGCGCGAAGCCACCTTCATCGCCCACTGAGGTCACGAGTCCGCGCTGATGCAGAATCTTTTTCAGCGCATGAAAGGTTTCCGCACCATAGCGCAGAGCTGCCGCAAAAGTCGGTGCGCCGATGGGGAATAGCATGAACTCCTGGAAGTCCACGTTGTTCGTGGAATGTGCGCCGCCGTTAAGGACATTCATCATCGGCATGGGTAGCAGATAAGCGCCTTTGCCACCGTTCAACTTGCGGATGTAAGCGTAGAGGGGTATCCCAGCATCCAACGCCGCCGCACGGCACACGGCCATTGACACGCCGAGAATCGCATTCGATCCAAGTTTGGATTTGTTCTCGGTGCCGTCGAGTTTGATCAGCCGTTCATCAATCGCTTTTTGATCTTGTACCTTCAGCCCCTTGAGCTTCGGTGCGATGTCCTTGTTGACGTTTTCCACGGCTTTCAGCACACCTTTACCACCGTAACGCTTCTTGTCGCCATCGCGCAGTTCCAGGGCTTCGCGAATGCCCGTTGAGGCACCGGATGGCACACAGGCCGAGGCGGTGACACCATTGTTGAGAGCAACCGTGACCATGACGGTCGGGTTGCCGCGTGAATCGAGGATTTCGAGAGCGGTAATGGATTTGATTTTGGACATAATGAATGGGCTTGGCGGGGCATTGTCCTACGGTAGAGGATTTTGTCTCTGCCAAAGTGAGGACCTCAATTATCATCCACCGCACAACAAGTCGTGATCCGGAGCCACATGCGCTTAGCAGACGGTGCCTTGCTTCAAGATGGAAGCCGATTAAAGTGGCGAAGAACTCACTCCGTCTGGCCAGTCCGCTTGAGGACCATTTTCAAAGCGGATATCAGCAGGATAACGCCCAAAAAGACCTGCAATGTCGAGCCAGACACGTGTCGCAGCATTTGACTCCCGGCCCATGCGCCCAGCGTGGAGCCCAATGTCATCCACATCATGAAAGGCCGCTCAGACACCACGTCGGCAAACACCGGGCGACGACGATAACGCACCAGTCCCACCAAGATCGTGGGAATGCTGATCGCCAAGCTCACGCTGCCTGCCTCTTTAATGTCCAGGCCGAAGAGCAGCACCAGTGTTGGGATGATCATCTCGCCACCTGCGACACCGAGAAGGCTGCTTGCCGCACCGATGCCAAGACCTGCCAGCAGACCAACCACCACACGCAGCGCAGGTGCCAGATGAAGCGTGCCCCCAGCAAAAAGCCAGTCATGGCCCATGAGCACCGCACTGAGAAAAACTAACAGTACGACCACTGTCCAAGTCAGCGTCCGCTCCGGCACCCGCGTGGCGAAGTGAACCCCTAGATACGAACCGAGGAGTGACCCTCCCAGGATGTTCAATGCCGAAGGCCAGTGTGCCGTCAGGCGATCCAGATGCTGCAGCCCGACCCGGAAAACCAATGATGCCACAACCGTCACGAGACTCACTATGAGATTGATCACGATGGCTGGCAGCAACCGGAAGCGGAACAGCCCGACCAGCATCGGCAGCCGAAATTCTGCACCACCCAGCCCAATCAATCCTCCCAGCATGCCAATCAAAGTGCCGCTGGAGATGGAATAGAGATTTCGAAGCCGGGTCGATTGCATCATGGATAAATGAATCAAGAGGAAGGGATGGCAATATTTGAAAAATCTCCAGGCCACTTTTCCTACCGCAGCACCCAGAAGAACAAGATGGCAATAGCAGTAGGCAACAGTGCGCCGAGAAGCAACCCCAACGGACTAATGCCTTCGTCTTCAAAAGCCTTGGCACTTTGCAGGATGCCAATACCCGCAGGATTGGGCGCGTTAGCGATGACAGTGAGACCGCCGCCAGTGACCGCTCCCGCAACAAGCGCGTATTTTAGGTCATCGCTGATGCCTTCGACCAGCGAGCCAAGGTAGGTGAGCGCGGCGTTATCCGTGAGGGCGGTCAAACCCGTGGTTCCGAAATACAAGGTGGCCCCATTCATGCCTTCAATCAGCGGCTTGAGCCACCAAGACTGCAACGACCCCAGAGTGACCAATCCAGCGAGAAAGAAGCCGACGAGCAGGCCCTCTCGCAGCTTCAAGTCGTCCTGATATTTGTTCGTGGCGGAGACCAGACCAAGGAACAACATGAACACGCCAAAGAAGACATCAGGATGATGGGCAAAGCCGACGACGGCGGCGAGAAAACCAAGATGCGCCAGAGTGAGCCACACCGGGATGGTATTATCCCTTTCATTCTGAACATTGATGTTTTGAAGCTCCCTGCGAAATACGATTGCGACCAACGCCGTCGAGACCACGCAGCTCGACGCGGCCTTCCAGCCGAAGTGAGTGAACATGAACAGCGAGTCCCAATTCCACTTCAATGCCACCATCAGCACAGGCGGCGCGGCAAAGTGCGTGAGCGTACCACCGATGGACACGTTCACAAACAGCAAGCCCAGCGTGGCATAGGCAAGCCTCAAACTGATACCACAGTCGAAGTAGCGGCGTTTCAGCAAGATCGCCAGCAGGGTCATAGCCGCTGGTTCTGTAATGAGTGACCCCAGCAGGCTGCCAACGGACAGTGCAGCGAGGTAAAATGCGATACTTTCGCGAAAAGGCAGCAGTCGTGCGATAAGGGAGATGAAATCCTCCGCCAGCCGCACCACAGGTCGCGTGGCCGCCACGACCATGACGACTAGGACGAACTTCGGCTCGGTGAAGTTCAGACCCTCGATGTAAACGACAGCGTCATGCACAGAGCCCTTCATGGCAGCGATGCCAGCAAACAACGCCCCTGCCCATAGCCCAAACACCACCTCTGTCTCTGCCAGGAAATGCAGCAGGTTCTCTGCAATGGATCCTTCCGGATGTCGGTGTGCCCAATGAGCGAAACGTTTGACGGAAAAAGTATGCAGAACAGCCAGGGCAAAGAGCGTGCTGGCAAGAATTTCGTTCGGAGTGGCGGTCATTGATAAGAAGATGGCGGGGTAATCTCTGGGCTGATCCACTCGCGCTTAGTGGCGTCGCGACTTAACCCGCACACAGTCCAACAGGGTAAAATCGAGACTTTATTGGAGAGATCAGGTCAGTAAGACCTTCTTCAAGTTGCCCTGCATGATCCGCATGGCAAGCAGAGTAGGAGAAATCGCAGCCAATTAGAGCATGCATCAGCAGCGCACTACCGAGTGGGCAAATTGAATGCTTATACTCTGGTTATATTGAAGAATCATCGGAGAAGTTCCTCTCCGCTGCTTTTTCGTCATTTCCTTTGTCAATGACAGAAAATCCACTGGCGAATAGCGTGTTGAGGATGGACTTTTCGGCGCTTCATGGCGCGGAGGATGCGGCGGTCTGCTCCACAATCTCCGCATCATTCTTCCACCAGCGAGGTCTGCCTGCCTTCCGGCGTGAAGACGATCTCGTATTTTCTGCCGTCTTTGGTGACGTTCATTTCATAGAGACGTGAGTAGAGGGGCGTGCTGGTCCGTTCGGTTTCGGTAATGGTACCAGCTGCGAGGGAGCTCCGGGCGTAGGCATCCTTAACAGCTTTGGGCGTCTGCTGCCAGGTGATGACTTCCTCGGTGCCGAGCCATGCACCGGCCCTGGAGTAAAGACCGTTGTATTCGTGGCCACCTAGCTTGTAGAGAGGGATGTAGTCGCCGTTTTCGATCTCCCAGCCGTGGGCGGTGACGCCGGGAACTTGTTTTTGGAATCCGGCGAGCACGGCAGGCGGAACTTTGCAGGCGCTAATCGGCTGTGCGCCACCTTTGGGCGTGGTGCAGGCGGAGATGGTTAGGGTGGCGACGGCGGCAATGATGACGATATGTATGTTCATATAGCTGCGGCTTTGGTCCGGTTGAGGAAAAGAGAATACACGGCGGGAGTGGCAATGAGGGAGAGGATGACGGAGATGCACAAAGCACCAATGACGGCGATGGCGAGCGGCTTGAGCATGTCGGCCCCGGCGGTGATGCCGAGCGTAAGGGGCAGCATGCCGAGAGCGGCTGCAAGCGAGGTCATGAGCACCGGGCGAAGACGGCGGCGGCCGGATCGGATGAGCGCCTCGTGCGGGCTGAGTCCTGTTGCCATGAGGTGATCCACCTGATCAAGCATGAGGATGCCGTTCTTTGCGACGATGCCGACGCCGATGATGGCACCGAGGAAGCTGACGATGTTCAAGGCGGTGCCGGTGAGCCAGAGCGCGAGCACGGTGCCGACCATCGCCAGAACGGAGCCGGAGACGATGGCGATGGGCTCGCGATACGAGCGGAACTCGATAAGGAGCACGGTGAAGACGAGCACAATGGCGAGCACGAGTACGACGAGGAGGTTGCGAAAGGCGGCCTGCTGCTCCTGGAACAGACCGGCGAACTCGACGACGCCTGGCGCGAGGCTTTTATCCTCGGCGAGCTTGGCGCGGATTTCCTTCATGGCGCTGCCAAGATCCCGCCCGTCAAGACGAGCGGAGACGGCAATGTCGGCACGGAGGTCGTCACGGCGGAGCTGAATCTGTCCCG
>APMI01000915.1_pt1 | contig 52787 bp, 47 predicted proteins | sample 667938 | NCBI WGS metagenome assembly APMI01 (sample SAMN01084076, study PRJNA167559) | wastewater metagenome | biome: Wastewater | place: Denmark: Ejby Moelle, Odense | collected 2011-11-28
AAAAGGTTTAAAACTCACTCATCTCAATTTTAAAAACCTTGAAGTACTAATACAAGAATTTCATTACACTTCCTTATTTACGTATAATTTTTTGGTTGAGAAGCTGAGCGAGTAAGAATTTATAAATTTTATCTTTCTATTTGAAAATCTTCATTTTTTTACTGCACTTTTCGACTATCACATTCAATGAATTTACCAATATCAAATTTTGTTAAAGTTTTTGTTAATGACCTGAATTTTCTTTCATTACTTTACTAACTTCATCCTTTGTGCTCTTTTGCATTATCTATTATGAAGTCTCCTGACTGAGCACAAAGGAGATGAAATCGATGTACTGGCGATTTTTTAAAATGAAATATTCTTCTGTAAGGATGAAAATTTTGAACATCTGGTGCATATTCTTACTTTTCTGCTGTAGATGAGCAATAATATGCTATATAATCGTATTCTTTTATTTCTTAAGATTGAAGATGCATACGAACATCTTCTTCTCGCTTAGTTATTTCAGCTTGCTTATGCTGCTCTCATACTTGTTTTAATTAAAGAAGAAATTGACTAGCTTTATTTATTCCTTCATACAGCTAATTTTTGATTCTAGAGTCTACATAAACTTCTGAGTATGTTCCTTTCTCACTTTGATCACCCAGAAATATTTACATGCTCTCTGTCTACAGGTGGTCACTGATATTTTAAACTCATTTTTAAAGTCTAACTTTGCTTTTGAAATATAATAGTGCAGATCTCCTGTAGTACGCTACATTATACAGCTGATGATGCCAGAAAAATTAGACAGCTTTACTTTCTAGAAAAATGATTCCTCGTAACTTTTGAAGTTATTGGAAATTGCAAAAATTAAGTACTACAGCCAAGAGTCGCAAATTGCAGTGAAGCTTTTCGCATGAATTAATTGATCAATTTTGCTATACCCAATTTACTTACCATGCACTTCCTGCACTAAATATCTAATTTTTTATGCATCTTTCTTAAACTCACCAACTTTTCTCAGGATTCTGTTGATAAAATAAGGAGTTATTGAACCTGGCTTGGACATCAGGAATGCTCCAATCATGCAGAATTGGACGACTTGCTGCCTGTCCAAGAAATTTATCTGGTTAGATAAGTATACTAAGAATTTTTTAAACAATTCATTAATGTCAGTACAGTTAATGCCATACAGTTCGGCAGCTGCTTTCTTCAAAGCAGTAAGACAATTTTTGAGTAAGTTGTCTTCTTCGAAAACATCGATAGGGTTGACCCGCTCGACACCCTCTATAAACTTAAGTAAAATGTAGAACGGAGTGAATGACATCGATATTGTGGTCAAATGTTCATAGTATTGGTCGAACATTTAATATGCTTGAGTCCGAATAACTTGAGCTTCTTAAAGCTGCTTTATGATGGCTAATATGTTATTAAAGCTGACTTCGGAATCAGATTGGAATTTCTAAACTACTTAAAAAAGTTTCTTATGTAGTTTGTTGTAATTATTCTAGCATGTGTAGTACTCCCACTCGTTACAATATTGACGGTCGTCGATCACCTTCACGAATTACTTCAAATAACGCCTAAAAGTGAGGCATACTCTGCCATCAGTTACCCATCGAAATCTATCAGTCTGATAGGTTGACTCGAACTTTTTGAATACCGCCACAATTTTCAAAGTTTCAGATTCTTTGATAGCATCAACAATGAGGTTAATCAAGTGCTTAGTTTCACTTTCCTTCTCAAATCTTGATAGTCTAATGAGTATTTTATTGTGATTGGCTGCTCTCGACATAATTTACTTGCGAACTACTTCTTCTCTGGCGTCAACTAAATCCAAAATTTTGTATCCCAAATAGTTGCCACATATGTCAAAGAGCGCAGGAGCAATAATGTCGTAAGCATCCTCTATAAGTTGTACTCTTTGATTGCTTGTCACTACAGTATTAATGAGCTTCACTTGGTCGTAGTCTAACTCATGCAGGTTATACTTGTGATACATTTAAAGCACTGCATCGAAGTCGTCGAAGATATTCTGGAACAAGGGCACATCGTATTTGAACAAATCGGCCTCACTTATCTCTTTGTTCTCCTATTTTTATGTAGAACGAAGAAACAGCTCTCTTGCGATGAAATCGTCATCATCATATTCATTAAGGCTGACTCTGCTAATAGACTTACTCATTATTATTTTAGGAATAAAATACAGTCGCTCAGCTAAGTCCTTAGATATTTTTATCTTGTGTTGATTCTCAGACATCGCTGCAATTATTATTTGAATTCTTTCCTTTCTCATTGTCAAAGAGGTGACCTTCTAATTTAATAAATTTTCATCACCTTTTAATCCAGCAATCGTTTGCTAACAGATCTTTATATTTTATTCTTTTTAGATCATTTTTTATTTTATCTTATGCATTTGACCTTCAATTTCTGTTATTTCAATGTTCAATTTTTAACACATCTTTTATCCTTTTTATTGCTCTTATTGATTCTTAAATAGATGCAAATCAACAGCTTGAATCCATTCGATCAAAATCATAAATACGATCCCCATTTTTTAGTATTTCTTTTTGTTGTTTTTCCAGGCGTTCAATATTTTGCGAATTAATTATTTGTTTTTGTCTGACCTTATCTGCTTCTATTGAGTAACATTCTACAATTTAGTAATGGGAATCTTTTTTAATTTTCCAGGTTCCCATTTGATCAAGATTGAGATCAAATTATAAATGTAGTTACTCAGATCGTTATCTGGGCATGGTTTGAATTTTGCATGATCTTGAATTCCGATACCATCCAGTTTTGCATAAATCTTTTTGAAAGCTGACTATTGCTATTTTTAACTGTTCAATAATTTTATTTGAAGAGTCTGCCGAACCTATTTTTTCTCTTCCAAACTAACTGTCAATGAATTCATTTATTTTTTAAGTAAATCAATGGCTAAAGACTGCTATCCAAAACTTATCTCGACTTATTTCTTAAACTTTTACAATTATAATTGTTTACTTTTAATAGTTTCGAATCTTTCTGGAATGTCATTAATTTAGTCTCTTAGTTATGCAACTATGTGAAAAAGTTGCTCGGTTAATGATCTATAAAATCTATACTTATTGAACTATTGCTCTTCAAATTAACGTCTGTACTAGAGAAGTCGAACAAGGAAACCAAAGTTCTTTTGAAGTTGACCCTCAAAGTATTGTCCAATGTTTTTTTCGATTTGTATCTCTGGTGGTACTTCCCAGTCATTGAGCATTGACAATTCATATTTATTTTATCCGTTTTCAAGAAGTTTCAATGTTTTAACTAAATTCACATTCTTAGTGATTTATTCCTTACAGTTCTTGACAAAATGAACGTTGACAAAATATTTTTTAATGAAAGGATATTTTTGATATATGGCTTAAGCTTCAAAACCTTCATTATTTAATTTAATGACTACAACATAATTTTTATTGAGAGCAGAGTTTTATTGAACAATTTGACACTCTAAACTTGTCATTACAAAATCTGACATAATATCTGTATCCGAGAGCAACAGGACATTTTTCTTTTCAGTACTTTGCTTTGCGGGCTCATTCAAGTTGCTGAGGTGAAATGGTATTATATCTACATTAAGAATTTTAGCTGCAGCCTCCAAACAGTAGTATCTTTGTGTAAATGTGCACCCGAGTAATACTGCATGTGATTCGGAAATTGCAAGAAAAGTCCGATAGAGCATTTCGTAAGTATATTAAATAGCATTGAAATTTTGGTTCATTACAATAAGGTCTTTACACAAATTCTTTTTTATTTCTATTTCACTTTTAGAAATTCTTTCCTCGAGATAGCTATGCGTTTATGCTAGGTTCGTCATTTTTATCTGATATTCTTATTCATAACTCTTAAGCAAGCTGACTGGAGCTGAGAAGTAACAGATTTAATTCATTATTTTTACTTTTTCTTGAGGAATTGAGATAAACAGATAACGAATAAACCACATTGGAAAGTTACCCCACGCCTCTCCCTCGCGTAAGCATTTTTTTATAGCATGCCTGATAGGCTGTTGAAGCCAATAGAATTTAGAGAAATTGCTTCGATAGTACTGCATGATTCCCTTAATGATATTTTCATCTTGTGATTTATTAGGCTGAGCCAATCTGATAATACTTGCAATCTGGTCACTTTCTATCGATATTACTTCCTATTTATCTAAGTACATTAAAAACGCATTGTTATTGACTTAGTTGAATTTGCAGACAGAGAACGTGAAATGACATTTCCTCTATTTAAATAGTTTAAGCTCGCCTGCCTACTCAAACATTGCGAACCCTTTTTCAGATAGTTTTCTTATGAAATCAAAAGTTTATAGGTGAAGCTTGTCTGCTAGATGAATAACAAAGTGCGGAGTATTTTATTGAGTTTTTACTTTTAAAATATGCTGGAGTAGTTTTTTAGCGATTAAAGGGCTTTCCATATCACAAGGGTACAAATGAATGCTCTAATTGAATAGAGTATTTAAAATCTACTCCGTCTAGCTTTCACATTTTAAAACAAATATTTCATTTTTGAGTACTCTTCTAATTAGTTTAATATTGGAAAGCACAATGCTTTTTAATTTGAGACTTTCTTCACTGTACTTAAATTAATGAACTTCACTCAGTAAATCTGAATTATTTACGAAGCTATTTTTAAGTGGATATAACTATTTTAGGTTAGCACAAGTTTTATATATTTTGTGCAATGCAAATTTTGGATCGAAATTATTAAGCTCTTGTAGAATAATATTCTGGGGTATTATGTTACTAATTGTCCAAGACAGAGAGAAAACGAAAGCAACTTCCTTACAATGACCCTAATCAATAAGCTTAGAGTATAATTTGCCAAACCATCTTAAATTTTGTTCGAAATCTTCGTTGGTCTTTTTATTTTTTATAAACTTGGATATCAGCAGCTAAATGAATTTTTTATGAGCGGAATCCAGTTAAAGCTGTTCTTACTGACCTGTATAGACACTTTTGAAGGGTATTTTTCTGAACTTTTGACTCGCTTCTTTGCTATCATAAAGAACCGGGTTCTCTAATTCCAGTACAGCCGTAGGGAAGTTTATTTACAAACGGAGATTAGCTTATGACTGCAAATTTAATAAGCTTTGCAGGAACACAACTCTAATATTATATGAGTTTATAAGACTGTCACAGATCATTTATTTTTGAATTGATTGATAGAACTTCAAACTGTTTTAAAATATTATTTGTTTTATTTATTTTCTTTTTAGTGCACTTTTAACATGATTAAAAATTTGTTTCATCTCAGCGATTGAGCAACTTGAAATTCGAAATATTAAAACATTCTCTTAGATAAAATTACTTAACAAAAAGTTCGTAAATTCTCTTTCCGGCATGTAGAATATTGAATAAGCTTGCTTTTATAAAATTTAATCGATATTTTGTTCGCCTGCAAAGGCATGACCTACGTCCTTAGGCATTAGGAACTTGTTTCTAACTAAAAAATTCAAAGAGTTGCATCCATTCTGAGAATGATTACTATCATTAAATTTTTACCCTTGCAAAAGCAACGAGCTTGTTAGACAAAGGGGAATTTCCTGATGATTGCTATTCCAATAAATAAAATCAGCGATTTTAAATGTGTTGTGGAAATTTTAGATACCGCTTATTAAAATTTAATTTTTGTTCTTATTGTATAAAAGCTAAGATACTTCATTGTAGACATCGTTCATGAATTGAAGAGAAGGAGCACATACCCAGACTGGTCGGAAGTTGTGAGCTAAACGTGCTGGAATTGAGTTGAAGTTTTCCAAAGTGAAAAAGACTCTGCAATTATCATTTACGTTGAAGGGATTATAGACAAACATCTCCATTTTTTTCAATTTTGATGCGATTGCTTGATTTAGATAGCTCAGACATTCAGCAACAGCTCTCATTTGTTCAGATGACATTCGATCGATTTGAGAAACCACAAGCCAGCCTCCTGTTGTAATAGCGAGCTTAAAATAATTGATGATGTTTTCTGTGAAATCACTTGAAATTCGGTCACTTTCGAATTCAAAAAGTTCATTCCCTGTTAAATAAGCATAATTTTTAATTATAGATTTTTTTCCTATGCCTCTGGAACCAATAATACAATTGCCAATAAAAATGGTGTCATGGATTACGAAATCACAATGCTACAAAAACATAAAGTTGTACTGATATACTTCGTTCACAACTTCCATTTTTATGTCAATTTTAGAATATTTCTTTCCTTCTTGTTCAGCATGGTTGTGATAAAATCGTGGTAATTTGAGCCACTCAAACGAATCTCTACTAATAACTTAGCCTGATTAAGCAAAGGCTCCCACTGTGTCTCTTTATAAGATTAGAGTCAAGAGTAACATCTGAATACTATGTTTGGGAATATCAGATTTTAATTTTTACTGGAATTTGATCTATATTGAATGTAAAAATGAGTCAAATTTTTTAGTTGTGTTCTCCTCGGATTAAAATATACGCTCAACGCTTTCTGTGAATTCGATTTGCTCTTTTAATAGTAAGATTTGCAAACAGCTCTATTTTTTATTAGGAATCAAGAACTTGAGCCTTAAGTTCTGCTTAATATCGTTAATGAGTCGATCAAGCCATGTTTCAACACTTGCCAACCTAGATCCTAAATTAAATGGTTCTCTAAGTTATATATAATTGCCTACGATTTTTTCTTCCTTTTTAAGTTTATCGCCTGCGTTGAATATCGAATAGCCACCCACTCGGTCAATGCTTTATTCGCTGAGTCCGAAATTCACAATAGAAGGAAAACATTTAGGAAGATGCTTTGGAATAACTTTAACGATGCTCATCATTTCAAGAAGCTCATCGTGCGTAAGAAGCTTAAGTCGTGATATTTTTGATTGAAGCTCATTAAACTGCTGAAAAAGTTCATTTTTGAGTTTACTCATCATTGCCAGTGATGAGCTCAACGATCGACTTAAAAATGTATTTGATGGCAGGAGTAACACAGAATTGTCCATGTCGAAACTCTTTATAATTTTCCTGTGAGATTCAGAAATTTATCGAAAATTGTCACTCAAATAAGCATCATCATTATTTTTGTAAAACGCTTCCAATTAAATAAACTTGTTTTCTACTTCCAGCCACCGTAACATAATTTACTCGCATGCCAGCATATTGTGCGCGAGTTCATTTATGCTTGCTTTAAATTTATCGGAGTACTTGCATTGTAATAATATTTAACATTCGAATGCTGAATTCTGCAGTGTCTCTGCCAACTCCTTAGTCAATTCTGGGTCTAGTGTGTCGACGCCTTGTAAATCGATTATAGTCAGCCGTAAAGATTTGAAAGTGTCTAAAATAGCATTGTATTTGCTTAATATTTTTTGTTAAGCATTGGCTTTTATTTCAAGTTCCTTTAATTTGGGTTTATAAGATTACCAATTAGGCAACTCTAGGATAGCTTTCATATTCATGCTTAGTAACTCTTCGCACCCAAATTTATCATAGTAGTCAATAGAGATATTGTGATCAGCTAATATTTTGAGAAACTCAAGCTATCTCTTATATTTAATAATTTCTTCACGAAATCGAATAAAATTACTCATGTTAATGGGATTTAACTCAAACTTTGTCTGCTCGAATATGGTAACTACTTCCTGGTTATTTTCTATAATTCTGCTAAATTCTTCCATGTTAACGTTACGCACTTTGCCCCAGTTGAGTTCGCGTACCATTGTCTTAAACTAACTTTTGCTTTACCAGTACTTAAAAACAATTGCAATCTTTGTGTCAATTTGGTTCAGCAAACTCTCTTCTTTATGATAATCGTAATTGGGATCTTTGCATTCCTTAAATTCTTCTCTAAATTAATTAAACTCTTATTTAAGGGTTCTCATCACATTCAGATGTCGTTCCAGTTTGGATATTTCAATGAACTATTTAGAGAAGTTAATGAGTCTTTGTTTAAAAGTCTCTATCTTAGAGTTAAATATAACCTTCTGCTCTTCTCTCTTAATCTCAAGACTGTAAGATTACTCTTTCATTTTTTATCTCAAATCTTCAATCTGTAATAAAAGATCTCGACGCTTATTGACCAACTGAGTGAACCTAGTAATCAGAGTATTTGATTTCGCTTGCCTTTCAACATAGAAGCTGATGTGCTTAGCAAGCTCCTTTGTTTTTCTCTTTAGTTCGAGAAGTTCATCTTTAAACCTCTCAAACATATCAGCAATGTCTTCTGCTTTGTTTACATTAATATTTAGAGAATGAAGTGTTGTCATTATTCTTCCTAGGTCTTGCTCCATCTCATGAATCTTCTGGAACACACGACTGAGGTACTTCTGCTGGAAAAGGTACTCTATTTATAAAATTCTATCTTTTAATATTTTGTGAGGTTATGAACAATCTACTTCGAAAATTCCAATGCTAAATTTTAATGGAATTTAAGAAAGCTTCTGTCTGTAACTTAGTACTTTTTCCTTATTCACCACAAATAACTGTTTAGCCTGATCCCACTCTGATAAGTCTTTCAGGTCTTGCTCTTGGACGAATATTTTCTCCTTCGCTGTTAATTTAATGAAAGGTAAGAATGCGTTAAAATTTTGAATAACCATTTGCGAAATATGATACCATTATTTTATCTTACCGAGTAAAGTACTGTATTGAGCTTCGATATTTTAAAAATTTTTGTATTAAATGTGGAATTACCAACCGGCATTAGCTCGAGTTGTCTGCTGATTAATATCAACAAATGTCAAGTTTCCATATTCTTGGTAACTACAGTTAGGTGTGTCAACCTCCTCCAATTTGAGTCCAGCAGCTGAGACTTATATTTTTTGGTGAACTATACAGCTGATAATTTTATCAAAAGTATCAATCACTTCTTCCTCAGATTCTTCCAGCCTGAGTGATTGTCTGTCCACAATTATTTTAAGCCGTATATATGGTTTTATTGGAGTGGCAAAGAATTCAATAAAACGAGTTAAACTTCTAGAAGTGATTTGTTAATAGAAAATGCTAAGCAATATTTCGATACTCTTTTTTACTTTCTTTCTTTCACTTTCACTAATTTAGCTATTCATATTGATTTTAGCAGGGACTAACTATTCATAGCTTTATAATGTACTGGTCTTATGCTTCAATCTTAAAAAATTTTTAAACCAGTTTAGTAATTCAGTTTAACTTTACAAATTAACTAATAGAATTCGTTTAACCGTGGGATCAGTCGGCGCCAAATAGTTATACTTCGTTGATGTCTTAAGCAGATCCTAATATTAATTATACTGTCTGTATAGAAATTTACCAACTTGCAGAATCGTAAGTACTCCTTTCATGCAAATTTGGTTGACTATACCGAAAGTATCCTCTATTTTATTGAGCTGCAGGCATTTCAACTGGTTAAGACTTAATGCACCAAACAATACTTCCATTAAGGGAAGCTCAATAAAGCTTAGATCTTTGAAGTTTTGCACCCATTCATTGATTTGCTGGACTCGATCTGATAATTTAGATACTTTTTTAGGGAGATCGGACCTACCCTGTTTAACATAGTTTGCCCATCCGCCATATAAGCCTTTCGAGTAACCTCCGTGATACAAAATACGGTCACTTGCGATATGTTATTTGCTTGAAACTAAATATTGCCTGAGCATGCCTAAAGCTTTAAGATTCTGAGGATCTTTCAAGTAGTAGTCCATATTGACTATTGCAGATCCAATTTCATAATTTTAAGCCATTTCTTGCTTGAGTCTTTTAATTTTATTGTGCTCAATGTTGAAATTTGACAAGTGTTCGTTAATTATTTTATCAAATGTTTGCTATATGATTTTACGCTGCTAACTACTACCGATTGACTTAAACTTAGGTAAGTTAGACAAATATTTTTTTGTATCAAGTGCACTCTTACGATTAATCAAAGGCATATTCGACATAATTTAAGGGTCATAGGTACCATTCATTTTGCGAATCATTTTCTGGATGTACATCTTTTTACGTGATTCAGATTAGTCATTTTTTGCGTGAAAGCTCTATGAGAACAATGAAATGCAAATTGGTATTTACTCATTGCGGAAACTGGTCATACAAGCGTTATAAGTTTCGGTCTCTGACTTGATACAAAATATAATAGGCATGGGAGTTGGTTCAATCATTTGAACTTTCTTAATATTTTGGATATAGCTCATGATGAACTTCTGCTCATATTGCATATGTGAACCAATTTTCAGAACAATTCGATCATGTTGCATGTTAGATTTGACTTCATTAAATGGTCGGCTTGTTCTTTTGATATTTTTTCGCCCTTTTTATGTTATGCGGTATTGCTATAAAGTTTTACCTGCATTCAATATATTAGTTGAGTGACTGCTTGTAAGCTGTGCCGTATCGACTGAAACATTGTTTTACTTAATAATACATTTTCTTAAAGAAAAAGATGCATTTCCGAACTTATCAAAGGACTTATGTGCGACAGGTCCTCGGGTTGCATAAGTCGACAACTGGATTTACTCACAAACCTGTCTTGCTATTTATTTCCACTTCAACATGTTCTCAGAGCCCTCATAAGTTGTGTGCTTGCTCTCTGTTTGGTCTCTGTTGTTTTTTATTCTTGGGGCGAGGAAGTGGGCTGATTTTGATCTGATATTAGACATTAATTCTTTGTAATTCCATAAATAAATTGGTAATAGTGTTCATAAAAATAAATCATTTAGCGTAGTAAATGTATGCTCCTTTATATTTGCGAGCAAAGTCATTTCGTTTTGAATCATTTTCAATATTGACCTACCTTTTTTAATTGGAGTTGTCATTTTTCTTTCCACTTGTAGCTCGTCCCAGCTCCTTGCTCTTCGACAGTCTTATATTACCATCAAATTTGTTAGAATTTGTGCGCTATAGTTATTTAAGGGCTATAATCTGTTCTTATTTTTGAAGCAACTCGTTTTATTTTTGATGCAGAATGCTCTTAAAGTGCTATTTTGTTTAAGTTAATGTATTTTTTAATTATTTTAACTCCTTCTACTTCTAAGGAATCGCCTTTTCAAAGTTCAAATAATTTTCCCTTAAACTTTTATTAGCATCTTGAATTGCTTATAAATCTTTAAGTAGTGTATCAATCTGTTGTTTTTTCTGCTTGATGTCATTCAGATAACGCTCTTCTCTTTCGAAGCTTAGTTAACCTTTGCCGTCTCCAACATATTTACTTAAATTTTGTTAAAGCTCTTTGTTAGTTTAAACTAAATGAGCGCATTTGTTGGCTTCATAAAGTAGTTAGTTTTATTTTCTTTCAACAATGGCTTCGTATTTTTTAATTATTTCATGCTATTTTTACTATCTCAACTTAACAATATCCTTAATTTGAGATTACTTGGTTTAGATAAATTGTTCTAACTGTTTAATCTTTGAAGCATTCTATGTTTTCAATTTATCATATTTGTTTTTAAAAATTCGATAATTTTCGCAAACATCTTCGTGAACCATGGGATGAACATAAAATTTATGCTACTTGTTTTATTTGACGAGCTGGTTTGCTCGTTGTATCCAAAACTCCTTCTATTTTTTGAACTGATTCTCTTTTTCAAATGCTAAGAACTCGGAGCTTTTTAATTTTCTCTTTGATTATGCCAATTCTTAACTGAGTTATGAAATTTGAATATCTAAGTTTTTAATAGCTTAGTTTTTTTATTTCCCAGTATTTAAGGAGTTATCATAATATATTTTTAAATTAGCTCGTTCGAATTTTTCGTTCTTAAAATTCAGCTCTGATGCTTCAAATTGCTCTCTCAGCTTATCTCTCTATAGCTCAAGTATCTTTTTCAAATTACCGAATTCAATGTATTATCTTTAAATGGTCTATTTTTCGTGCTTTAAAATTGATAATTTTTTTGCATATATTTATTCACTTGATCGAACTTTCTCATTTAATATATCAATCTTTGATTCCATTATTTTCAAAGATTGCTTACACAAACTTATTTATTCATTTTGTGCATCGATTTTTTGGGTATATTACTTTATTTTATTGTCTTTCTCTTCAATTATTTAATCGATTGTTTCCATTTTTCGCTTTCTTTCATCGTTTTATTCTTATATCAAGTTTTTAGATAACTTCATATCTCGAATATTTTAGTGACATACTTTTAAACTTTCTTCGTGCTATAATTTTAATTTTTTCTAAATTTCGACTTATACTTTTAGTTTTCTAGACTCTTACTGCAGCTCTTGAACTTTCTTCGTTAATTACTTTACTTATTTGGTCTTTTAATTAAGTTTATTGGCCATTATTACAGTTTATGCTTGAACTTCGCTAGTTTTAATACCAAAGTTTCTCTTCGACAGCAGCAGCTAATTAAGATCTCTCATTTGCTATTGTATTGTACCATGCAATTTCGAGTTCTACTGCAGTGATGCCGCCAGCGATTGTGATGTGTGCTGATGCTATAATTTTTCAGTTTCGAGAATCAGGTTAGTACTATTTAACGTGATGTTGAGCTGCATAATCTATCTATTCTTCTACTATATGATCAGCTTTAGATCTTTAATGTTATTTGAATTTTCAATATTTAAGTTAGCATCACCGTGTTTCTTGCTCTCCATGTACCCAATCAATTAGAACTTGTATTTCAAATCCTTTTGCAATAATTATATTTATTGAGCCTTATGTTAATTGTCTTTCTTAACATCAGTGACTATCTTATTCTGGTTTGCAGTGAGCGCTCTCAATTTTTCAACTTCTTTAACTATTTCACCATGGTCATATAGCAGTCTACTATGCTTGTTTTGTATTTCAGTATACACTCCATGAATTTAGTTTATTTTGTTCTCATATTTTAGACGCAATGCAACCTCTTGATTAAATGCTTGCTCAGCTTGTTTGAATTATTCGAGAAGTGCTTCTTTTTGATTCTGTAAGTTTATATTCTCGTCGCGAAGCTGCTTTATTTACTTATATATCTTCACGTTCTTGCGTTCATTAATTTCATCATTATTTTCTATTATTTTTTGTCTCTTCAGGATCTAATTAGTCAGGTTTTCGACTTTTTGTATCTTGTCTCGCTCTATTTCTGCGATCATCATTTCGAAGTCCCCCTGGGCGCAGTATTCGAGTAAGATGGCAAACACCTTCCAGATAGTTTTTCTCAGATTCATGTTAGATTAACATATCTCCTTTAGTAAATCATTGAAGCCTATCGAGTATACGAATAGAGATTTGTAAATTCTTGTCATGTTTTCTGGGCGAATACCCTTCGATCTCAACGAATTCTCATCTAAGTTGTATTTTTGAAGGGCTGGATTCTCAGCACTAGCATCAAATTTTTCATCCTGACAGGCTTAAAGCAGGAGAGAGTTCAGCCAACATGCTAGGTACTTGTCTTTGAGCGGACCTTTGTTGTATTTTTTTTAAATAGTGGCGAACTTGTTCTCCTTTTTCTCCGCTTTCTTAAACGATATAGTGGGCTGCTCTGAATAATGTACATGATTTACCTCTAGTGCTTATATTGTTGGACAGATTAAGAGTCCTTGCTTGAGTTTTGAAAGCCTAATGGTTTTTCCTACGTGAGTTGCAAGCTGTGACTGAAGCTCTTCTGACGGGTAAGGTGTTGAGGTTTATCTTCATTTTTTCATGGGACTGATGCTCAATAATTCGCTCTGAGTTATCGATTGTCCACACATATCCGTGATCATTAGTACACTAGGTGGGCTCATTACGTTTGAGAATACTGTTATGAGATTTGCGATAATTCTGGATGCTCTTAATATTGTGAGTTGACTTGGAGAGCGCATCGCTGAACTATGATAGTATAACACATACCACCAAAATGTCATCACGAGGGCATATTTCGAACTGGTCCTGCATTTGGCTATAGATGCTGTTTTTATTGTTTGTTATAATTATTAACTATATAACCGATATAACCGAAAGTGAAACTACATCTGCTTGCTATACACTAAACATCAGACATATTTTTATAAGTATAATTCCTAAACAAGACAATTAGCATTTGCAATTATAATAAATATTTGTAGAAATCATTGTCAATAAAGATTTCGTAATCGTTTTCTTATTTATTTGGACAATATTCAGTTGAGATGAACTATTCTTTACATCATCTATTAATTTAGCCTTGATCTAAAACTTTCTGATGAATTGCGTTATAATTATTTTTATTGTATGTAGAAGCCTATCCCGCGTAAGTCCCACAATATACCTAAGAACTTCATTCTGCCAAAACATAATGGTACTAGACGGACTAACTTGTATACATTTAATAATGTTTCCACTTTGCATGATTCAAGCTATAATTAAAATGTATTCGATGAAGTCAATCCAGAAGACAACCTAATGGAAAGTGGAAATACATAAAAAGTATACTATGATGTGTAGACTGGCAACAACAACATCGATCGATAACTGAGCTCAAAAATGATATAAAAATCAATTTAATTCAACTCCAAGCTTGACGACAATAACCAAGACAAATTAAAAGAATGCGATAAGTAACTATTGTAAGGTATTTTTCCTGTTTGTCATCGTCAATCAACGAGTGGATTTATTGCTAAGCAGGCAGTCTAAAATAAAAGCGAATTAATTAAGTAAAAATCTAATATTCCATATGGATCACAGAGATAGTTCAACCGACTGGCATTATCATTGATGGGAATAAAGAGGACTAAATTTAGCAACACCTGCATGTAAAAAAGAACATCCTTTAACATTCAAAATATTAAAAATAAGAGGTAGATTAATAACTCTCAACTAAGATACAGTAGTAATACTGACAAAAGTGAAGGACAAATTTATTAATAGTCAGCATATCCCTTCTCATGTGAAAAAATATAAAGGCTCAAACAAGAAATAAATCGTATTTCTAGCACTAGCAGAGTCAAAAGGAAGTAAAGTTGTATCAATAATGATTACATGCAGTTAGAGAATAAAATAAAAGAAAACAGTGATGTAACTCACTATAATTAAATTGCATTCCGTAACACAAAGTAATAAGTTAAAGTATCGATGAAAACAAGTCAATCCAGTTTGAAAAATCTTCTTTCAATTAGCACTCTTAATATAAGCGTAGAAGTGCCAACATTTTTCAGTAAGCCCCCAAGTGAATTGCTAAAATGGTGCGCTTCAGGTAATGTGTCAGTTTAATCACTTGGTAACCAATGCGCTCATATTTTCAACACATTGGGCATTTAAATAGTAGGCATAAACATACGCAAGTACTCCAACTGCTTAGTGATAGTCAATCATAACATCTGCATCGTCTGGCATGCAAATAAAAATAGCAAGTCTAAATATCCTGATGGCAAACGGTTCATCGGATAGTGGAAGAACAAGTACTTTGATTAAGGAGAGAAACATGGAATGGGTCTCGAGTGGGCACCCAATCGATACGTCTATTATGGACAGTTTAAACAAAATAAGAGGAATGGTTTCGGATTCATCAAAAGGAACAACGGCAGTGTTTTTCTAGGATACTGGAGGAATGGCAAATAAATGAATTTTGGCATATAAAAAAATATGCCTTACTGATTTATTGGCTTTAATAACTATATCATATTAGTAGTTTTATTATACGAGCAATGAAGTCAAAAAAATAGCTCGGAAAAGATGATTAAATAGAAGACTTGTACCCGAAGCTATTATTATCCTATAAACGAAAGTGCGACCTTTTAGGCATTATTCCCAATCAAAACATACGATAAAGACTATAAAAATCAGTGGAAACTTTTAAATTCGATATAATAAAAATAGACGAACCAATAGGTCCCTTGCACGTTCGCGCAATCGCTGATTCTATGATAGAGCTCAAATACGATAAGCTAAAGTTTATTTAAATATGGAAGTCAAAAATTGGAGATGAAGGCATTCGGAACCTTTGCAAGTATTTGGAGTCAAGGTAGACTAATCAAGTTGAAAACTTTGATGTTCTCGAAAATTAAATTACCCATCTCGGTTGTTAATTTTTGGGAAAGGTTTTAAGTACACCTTTTACAAAAATCAAATACTTAAAACTGGATGATAACTTAATTGGGAATAAAGGTTTATAAAATTTATCCATTGGACTACGAATTAATGGCAATCTCACAAAACTCTCATTAAAGTACTGCGGGATAAATTAAAAAGGAGTCAAGTATATCCAAGATATTCTGGCCAATATTAAGACTAAAATCAGGTCTATTAAATTACAAGGCAATCCACTTGGCAATGAGGGTATATTTTAACTTCTAAGAGTTGTGGATTTAAACTAAACGTTATAGAAAATAAACATTGCAGACACGAAACTAAACTTGCTGGACTTTGTATCTAAAAATCTATATGTGCTCCAGGAGCGACCTGAAGGCGAAGAAGAGGAGTAGTAGGCTGAAGACGAGGACCCATTTAGAAAAGGGACACCGGCATCCAATATAGAGAATGTCAAATAAGTAATACTTCCTGGAAAATAACAACCTGGAAATTAGAAAGTTGGAGTGCTGAAAGAGCTGAAACCGAAGAATAAAAAGGAGCACTATAGGGTAACAAAATCAATAAATGACTAAGATAAAAGCATATCTGCTAACATTATGAGATTGTTAAGTAGCATCATGGCTCAAAATTTGTTAATAAAAAAATATGACTTAAGGTTTAATCCGATCAGTAACGACGCAGCTACTATTCTTTTCGAGATCATTGAGCATAATTCAACTATAAAGGATGTTGAAATGAATAACAATGTCGACAATGTGCTGAGAGAAAACTTAGACACACTTATGAGAAAGCGAACAGGAAGAATGCCAAAGGGGAGAGGTGCAAAAGCAAAGGGCAAGAAAAAAAAGTGATAATATTATACTATTTGACATATTGTTTGCAGTTTATAGAATTTATAACCGATAACAGATGTCTAAAAAAACGCAGAACTACTTACTGGCCAAGACAGACCTAGGCGAAGTGAAGAAGGGATTTCATGAATTGCCTCCTGAAGGGCATACTTATGGCAAAGCTCCAGTAAAAGACAAACATGGAGCAAGAGAAGGTAATCGATATGTGATTTAGTAATTGGAAACTGGGAGTTGCCCGTAAAATCATAAACCAAAGAAGGCGGAAAAGACTACATCGCAATGAATCGGTAGGGTGTTAAAGGCGGTTTCATTGATTCAAAAGTACTTCAATAATAACCCAGCAATTATCAAATTTCAGAAAAGATAATGAAATTAAAGTGAAAGTGAAATAAGGACAGAAAGTGTATGGAGTTAGAATCCCTGATGAAGATTTCACTTATGGAGTCCCTAATCGTCCATCGACTCCAATTAAAAATGTTATTTGTAATACATATGCGGCATAATAGCTCAAATTAAAAGAATAACGTGAAGCAGTATATAAACTTCTTGAAGAGCAAGATGCGAACAAAAATGTAGTTACCAAACCCCTCTAGAACTCGCCGAAGACTAAACAGCAAGTGATCGATCCTGCTCGTAAGCGATAAATCGAATTGAACAACTTCAAATTATCGAAATTCAAGGACGTGCCATCGAAAATAAAGCCTCTCATCGATGCCAGTAAGGCGGATAAGAAAAACGATAAATGATGAAATTCATCCATATATTTAAAAATAATAATAACAGAGTAACAACAAGATGAAAGCCGGACTGTTGGTTATGCTCGTTACTATTTGCTCATCGATCTCATTGCGAAACACTCACTTGTAACTTGAACCGCAACATTAGTACTGGTTTATTAAGGATCATCCTCAGCAAGCGGACGATGACAGCAAATGGTACTACTGTGATTATAAATGCCTGACTCTTTAAAAACTTAACTCTAACAAGGATTTCGTAGTTATTAATTTCAATCCCACTCTAAAATAGAAGTTTTCAGCCTGTTATGTCAAAACGGGCACTACTTACACACTCTGGTCGAAAGTGACGGAAAATGCCTTTTTTGAGAAGCAGTGCGGGGAAGACTACAAAGATTGGATGGCAGAGGATGGCTTTCCAGTCGAAGGAGTCTATGGAGTGGGCATTGGAGCCAATATCACTCAAGCACAAGTGGAGAAGATATATAAAAAATAAACAATATTTTGATAAGTCAATGCTATTTATTATATTACTCTCACTGCTCTACAATCGTGTTTTTATACTATTTGCGAACCGGCTTAAAACTACTCTCACAATTGATGGTCCAACACTTGCTGATGTGCTTTCGGTTACAATCGAATCCGCCGAATATCAATATTTGATCCTTGGCTGCTGCAGATGAGTGACCGGCAATTCCCCTAAATTATCGGAAGCGTACTTAGAAAGAATGAGGCAGTGCTGCTGAGATAGCTCTATCTCGCACCACTCTAAGGTCGATAGTTCTAGAAGCCACATGTCTTTAAACACATTTTAATTCAATCCGATTCCTCCTAAAATCAAGCAACAAGCTTTTCTTTAGAAGATATTAGATTTCACTTCAATCAGGTCCATTGAGTGCATATATCTAGGCTGCGGAGATGTTCCATGAGTTTCTAGCTTACACCATTGAAATTTCCCAAATCTGTCTATGGAATCAGATTGCTTGCCATCATAACTCATTAAGTAAACAGCATTTGAAGCTATTCCTTCCTAATTTTTACCTCCGAAGCAAATCAATCCTTACATTTTCAAGAATGATTTATTTTTGTCATCGAATACTTCTGTGGAAATTATTTTATGGTGACTCAATCCCAGGCTATTACTGTTCACTAGCAGAGGACTTTGCGCTTTGGATAGATCGAGGAGATATGTTTTGATATTAACTTTTTCTTCCTCACACACACCTCCATCGATGATGGCGTAGTTCCCAATGACGGCACCAGCATGAGCCCTCAAATAGACATTCCAGTTGATGCGACCCCATTTGCCCGTCTTCAAGTTAAAGTAAGAAATAAACGGAATATTATATCTCTAATTTTTGTGCTCGGTCGAGGAAGGAATTACTGCGATGCCTCCAATTACGAATAGAACCTTCTGGTAACTAACAACCACATGCTGAGATAAATTAAACTGAGGACTATGCTGAGATTAAGATAAAATTTGCTTCCAATTATCCGCACCTTGATCATATTCGTGCAGTTGCAGCTTCGTCCCCAATTATGGAGAGAGACCTCCAACCAAAAATATTCTTTGCTTGTTGGTGGCCTTATCAACAAGCACTGTCATTGTGGAGTTTAGTCTTGACAAGGGAAAAATTCCTTGATAACAAAAATTTTTTTGTAATCGAGCTATGAATATTTACTTTGCGTTTTAATCATACCTCTGACGAGATCGATACACTTTCTTATCTTCAGCGTCATTAAACTTTGTTACGTTTGTACAAGTCCGCTTGTGCAACGCAATCCATTACTTCTTTTCGTCTTTGTCAAGTTTGACTTGCATTTCTAATAGTTTCGATATATCGGACTCTCTTTTAGTAATTGCGAGCTGGTGAGATAAATTTTTAATCGATAAGTTGTTTATTGTTCTATTTAGTATCTTTGAGTTGTCCTGTAAAAATTGAAAACTGTTATCGTATTTGCTACTATTGAGCTAATTTCTCGACATTTTTACCTTTCTTGAAGTCCTCGCATTTTACTTTTGATAGCGGTAGTACTCCTCCAAGTCACAACTAGACTCGTTCTTAAACTTCGCCATTTTGACTCGTTCGGATAGACGTGGCAGACAGTCAAAGCTTTCCTCTGTAAGCGAACTAGCTGCGTTATTCTTCTTTAGAAAGTACATAAATCGAATTATTCGAGTCACTATAATATTAAGTAATGGCGGATCCTAATATTGACATCGACGAGCAAATACAAGAGCTCATGTACATCAAACTGGGCCTGTAGAAGAAATCTGAGAACATCTTCAAATAGTTGCTCAGTAGCGAGAAAGATCCTCTCGATGATATCTACAGGAAGATGACAAGTCTTAGACGGCAAGTGGCACTCCTCACTTAGGAAAACAACAAGTACAAAAGAGAGAAAGGATAAATAGCTTCCAAAGATCCTAAGAAAACTGAGAATGTAAGAAGTTGGAGTTTGCCTGCCTCTCACCATGAAGACAAGCAGATGATATAGCAGAAAAAGCAAGATGTGCAAAGCATGAGGCGAGTTTATTAAAAGAAATCAGAACAATTCTCCATATTCTTAATCAAGTGCATTCGTGAAGTTAGCAAGTCAACTTTTAAAACTCAAGCGGATGCTGAAAAGATTGTCTCTAAAGTTTAGGACCTGGTTAAGAAAGAGAAAAAAAGATGTTTTGAAGGTCAACCTGCTGATAATAAAAGCCAGTCTGAAGTGTCGACTGAGGCTAGCTTTGACCCTAATAACAAATTGGTAAAATTGATCAAATAGCTTAATGGCAAAAAAGACACTAAAGCAATTTTCTAAAAAGTTAGTGAGCATGTCGGACTGTAAAACAAGTGGAATTAATACATAACACAACTTTAGTTGGATAAATAGATGTACGAATATCTAAGAGATAATTTGCTAGGAATCGAAAAATAAAAGTTAAAAGGCAAAAACAGAGATTAATTAAAGTATTTGCTTTCTTACCATTCATCTTAATGGGCTGAAATTGCAGAAAAGTAAAGACAATATGCTGTAAAGAATGCAGGAAAGGAGGCGTTCATTAATATCGCAAATGAAGTATTTGAAAATACAAGAAAAGAGCTCGAAAAATCAAACTAGAAAGCTTGCACTATATTGATTCATACTATTGTTTACTTTTTCGAAAAGCTGGACAAAATGTTTACAAAGCATAACCAGTATCCGTACTAAATATCTAAAAGACCACAGCTGAAGGATTTTGAGTAGTCTCTAAGAACAAAATATAAAAATGGAATGGTGGATGTAATCTAAAAGTCAGTATAAGATGAGATTAATCAAGCATTTTATATGATAGAGAGAAGGACTAAGTTCTACAGCACCAATAGAGCTATTTTCAGAAACGGTGGCCAAATCCCTCCCTGAACGATATGCATATTATGTTAGTATATAAATAATCACTTATTGAGAAAAGGCACAGTGAATGATTTGATGTCAATATTTTGACTAGTGATACCTAAGCGTCTCAGTAATTTGACTAGAGCTCTATTCCTAAATTATTTGCCTGTCCTCATGTTGATGTAGCTAATCAGATGACCGAGAGTGATTTGTTTGGCTCCGATTTCCTAAAATAACATTTATATAGTGTCAATTTCGAACTTATGAAGCAGCTTTAGTTGAAAATGCTATTATATTTTGTTGTAAAATTCGTATAATTTCGCACTAATGGACTCGATATTTCCACTACTACTTACTTTGGGCTCTGTCCTTAATGGGTCTAATTATATCGGCGAAATAGTGAAAAATTACGCATCTGCTTTCGGATAATATTTCTTTATATGATCTCTGACGGCTTATCTTTCCCCTACCGGTAGAGATAGCATAATCTGTGTGAAATCGACATCTAATGAAATTTGATCTTTCAGTCTATTGACAAATATTGTAAATTCTTCTGTATAATTTCTTTATTTCTTGAACTATCCAAGCAATCTACATGTGCTCTCTTAAATTGGATAGTTTTTCCTAATCAGTCGGGCGTTTATAACTTATTATACTCTGACAGACTCCGATATATCTAGTCTACTGTCGGTAATTTTGATTGACTGAGGCAGTTTGATTACATTCTATTTCTCAGTCTATATAATTCGCAGTTTCTAAGCCTTAGCTTTTTTCTATTGTGTAATTTTAAGCCGATTTAATTCCTATTCGATGCTGTTGAGCTTCATGTTAATAGTGAAGTTCGTCTGCTCAGCTTTCTTTCTGAACTCGCTAAGATCCTTGTCCCGATTGTCTATTGCATCTTCAATAGTACGCTTCAAAGTTTCGTGAGTTGATATTTTCTATTTACTAATATTTGTGAAGTCAGACACAGTAATAGGAGGTACGATTTCGACACTTTAATAGTTAACCATAGCCATGAGGGGAGTACGTGCTTATGGTTTAGCATACTTTTTCTTCAGCTCCCATAGTCGATCAGTATTAAGAATATTATTAGTGTCATAGTGGCATATCAGAGATTCCTCACACTTGCGTTGTGACTTAATTTTACCGCAATTGCTTTCCTTCATTGGTTAACTGCTATTTACTAATATAATGTGAGCGCATTATAATACTAAACATGATTGAAGCAAAGCAGGGCAATACTACAATTGATGATAAACTGTCATAGCTTATTGAGTAGTAAGTACAGCACATATGTGGTTAAAAAGTGAAGGGCATGCACCAACAATATGATTAACAATACGAGCACAGTATGCCGCACAATGCTTACTTCGATAAGCAACTTGCGCATCTAGTTATATCTGAGTAGTTCAATTTCTAAGCTATATCTGCGCTGTTAAGTAATATTGCGATGTATTTCAGCTGAGGCTTTCAAAATCAATGGTATCGATACGTCAGAACAGGCATGTAGGATCAGGTGGACATATCTGCACAAAAATAGATATAACATGGCAATCATCAAATAGCAATAAAAGGAACAGAAGCGAATCAAATCAGTAGCCAACTTCTCCAACCCTTACTCTCTCTACAGTGTAGACGAGTTGATTTAAAACTTAGAGAAATCAGAGCAGTAGAAAGAGTCTAACAAAGAGACAGGCCCAAAAGCAGTATAACCAACATCAAGTGGATATAACATATTCAAAGATAGTTTTAGGAAAGTGCAGAACATGGAAGAGTATAGCGAACTTGAGGCTAAAATGAAGACTGCTCTCAAAAAGGCACAGGAATAAGTCTACGAAGATCATCCTATGTATTTCACCCCTGAGTATTCTATGCTAGAATAATTTTAAATCAAAGGCGAAGAACTGACTGCTGAAAAAGCTAAACAACTGTTAAGCTTCCAGATTTAAATGGAAAAAGTGAGTAGATAAATGACCATTAACAGATAAGCTCAATAATAATAAAAATACGAGAAATTGATTCGACAAAGAATAGAAAAGGAACAGAAAGGTAAAAAGGTCAGTAATAATGCGGATCTAGAGGATAATTGGGATGAATACGAGAGTGACTGATTGTTTTCATTAAAAAATATCAAATTTCTATTCGCCTTCGAAGTATACATTCTGCTTATCTCGGAAGTGCGGATCAACTTACTCATAAAATGTATATTGTCTTTCCATCGGCACTTATTATTTGCATACCGAAACGATCCAGGCGAGGAAAATGCAAAGAAACTTAACTAAGATGCCGAGTATTAATGGTAGTGCCCATTGGATGCTCTCCTTATTTTGCACAACAACTCCCCAAACAGATTTGACTATTAGAATGGCGAAGCTGAGCATGCACACTAGCATTTCCATTCCAAGATCGGTCTCCAGTTGGTCATACAATGTGCCTATAATACCGAATGCTACAGTGATCTAAGTTATGCAAAGTGTACGTCTAAGAACTCTATTGGCCATGAAATTGAAGCAAAGCACTCGATTATTATCAGCAGTATTAGGGCATAGTACAGATTGCGGACATGTCTTCGCAGTAAAGGGAGACATGCGAACATTTTCTGAAGCCACATCCACGACTGACCTGTGTGATGGATGCTCTTTTTAGTAGCAACGTAGTTTTTTGTCTGCCCAGTCCGAAGCTGAAATGGTTCAAACATCTATAGTTTTCTTAACGCTTCATTTTATATTATATGACGACTTTTAGCTGCTTCAAGTTGTTGTTACAGCTGCTTTCTGTCTGGATGTGAATTTTTTGGTTTATAATTTATTTTGAGTTCGAATGAAATATTTTCGGTCATTAGATTTCGATAGTACTCTCCCTCATATATGCTCTAAGGGGAGTCCGGCCATGTCCACTCCGCTACTTTGACACCGCTTTCATAGAATATAATAGAGAAACTGTTCTGTTCCAGTTCGAGAGTGTACTAATGATTGAGAACCGGGTTGAGAGCATTAGCAACTGTCACAGCAGGAATATCAGAAGGTGAAATTTTGTATGTTATAGAAGGAGTGTTGGAATGGCGAGCATGTGCTGAAATTTGAATTATTTTAATATAAGCATAAGCTTTACTGCTGCCTTTGAGATTACCGAGCTGTTACAGCAATCTGGCTTCCCCATTGATCTCCCTGTTCAGACATAGCTTAGAAGTCTCCATGTTCTCTACATATCTGAAGATCATTTAGTCTAGGTTTGCTTTTCCGTTTGGTGTGAGGCTCTGATCGTAAAGTTCACGAGCAACATCCCGATCACACTTACCGAGTTGACACTACTGATCGAGAATGAATAGAACTTCGTCGTAGGTATACTAACGGTTAATTTCATAGAGTTTGAACTTCTGCTTGATCTGTTCCCGCAGCTTGTGTGGATCCATGCGTTGTTGGGTTACTCGATTTGAATATTTATTCGCTTTATTGCTATATGAATGCCGATAACTCTGCACAGTGCTCACAGGATATGCATATGATAAAATAGAGCAAATCATATATTTTCAATGTCCAGCTACTTGATCCAAGTACTCCCTGACTTCTACGCTTGCTTTGATCCGAATAGCTAGTTTGTTCTCTCTCGCAATACAGTTTTCTTAAACACGTTTTCACTGGCTGTACCTGCTGTTCTGATTAAGGCACAGTCTAGTCCATCGAGCTTCTTGTGCAACACATGATGCACTTTCTAGTCTTCTTTGCAGCACTTCCTCATAGTCTCTAACAGGATACCGTTAGCTTTTATCAACTAGCTCAAGTGGCATGAAAGTGAATCCTTGTATTTTATCGATTTTGAGCATTTCTATTGTTCATTGTGTATGCTTTGTTGCAGCTCATGAATCTCTTTAGATACTCGATCACACTACTTCGAACGCCTCTCGAGAAGTCCGTTTAGCTTTGTCTAGGATATGTCAAGATCCTCTTTTATTATCAATTCGCTTTCGATTAGTCTTGTGTAGTATTACTTTTGATGGCTCAAATGAGCTAATTACTCTCTTCTAGTGATGATTTTTTCATTTGTATCTTTGATCTTTTTTAATTAATCACGGATCTTAGACTCTAGATCATCCTGGCATTTGTCAACTGCTTTGATCTGCTCGATCGTTTTCTCATTTCGCGTAGTGCAAGTTTTTATTTAACTCTATGTATTCTAGATTCTTAAAGTGGATTTTCGATTGAATTCGTTCCTGCGCATCACTTCGTCTTCAATTTGAGTATTTTAATCTGACTTGAGTCTGATTTAAGCTTCAATTTCGGCAATAATTTTTCTATGTACTGAAATGCTTTGCTCAGTCTTCTTAATGCTTTCGACAATCTATCTTGTGCGCTCTAGTTTAGATTTAATATTTACATTGCAACAAAATATTCTGTTCACTTTCGAGATTGAACTTGCTTGACAAAGTTTCACAGCATGCCATCATGTTTTTACGTTCGAGAGTGAGTTTAGCTTTTTGATTTTCCAAGTTTCTCAACTACTCAATATATTGGTTCTTCTTGGCATCTAGTTCTTCGTTAATGTGGAGTAGCTCCTGAATTTTAAGAGAATACGCTCCTGACACATGATCCTGCATTTCATAATAAATACATTTTCTGCAATAAGACTCTCAAAGTCATGTACCAGCTTAATGTGGTATCGTTGTAAGGATGAATATGACTATTTAAGAGGAGTCATTGCCTCAATTTGCTCATTTAGACTAATTATCAGTTGATCTTGGGAGTTCAGATATCGACTTTGCAGAGATCTTTCCATTATTTTCGAAATATTATAATTTTCTATTCTCTGCAATCGATAACATTTTGATTAAATTATAGTATTAATAGCTCTCACTGCTGCACTACTTTATATTGCTCTGTCTTTTCTTAGTTTATTAATAATTGATTGTTGAATAATGAGAATAGAGAAATGCTACTTCTGCTCAGGGCCAGTGTACCCTGGACACGGCATGCTCTTCGTGAGAAATGACTGCAAAACATTTAGGTTCTGCCGTGCAAAATGCCACAAGCACTTCAAGGCAAAACACAACCCTCGTAAACTAGCATGGACAAAAGCGTATCGTAAGCTGAATAACAAGGAAATAAGCAAAGATAGCATCTTCTAGTTCGAGCGTAAAGTGAATGAACCTGAAATGTACAATCGAAATGTGTACATTAACACCATCCAAGCCATGAAGAAAATAGCAGATATCCGTAAGAAGCGTGAAGATCGTTTCTGGGAGAATCGTATGAAACTAGCTCGAGTACAAAAACTAGAGGACGTCAACAAACAACTAGAAAAGCACGCAGACTTGATCTCGGATGTCACAGTCCGCCAACAGGTCAAGGAGAACGAAAGAGAGCGCGTAAAGGTAAAAGAGGAAAGCAAAGTGAAAAAGGGACAACTGACGATCGATATGGAGTGATGAATGTAAATTTTATAACTACATTTATTATTATTATATATGTGGAAGCAACTCCAGAGGAAATATCTAGGTACTCGCTATATAACAAAGGATCCACAATACCCGTAATCAACGTGCATGGCGCAATCAACCCATAATGGTACATCTCGCACAATTCAGCACACTAAAAGTTACTAAGAGACTAGCAGGCTTGAACGTAACTCGAGCCAATGCACTAGCAGTATCCGTCAACTCGCCTGGTGGACTGCCCGTACAGAGTCAAATCATCTGCAATAAAATACACGAATTCGCTAGCAAGCACAACCTCAAAGTGTACACTTTCGCTCGAGACCTTGCGGCTTCAGGAGGCTACTTTGTGCTGTGTTGCGGCCATAAAGTTTATGCTGATAGAACCAGCATATTAGGCAACATTGGCGTCATCGTCCCCAAGTACCAGCTCGATGGACTCCTAGACATGGCTTCGCTCGAACATAAATAACTCAACTCTAATAAGTATTGATGCATTGACTTAGGGAATCGATGAGAAGTGCGCTCAACCCCTTCCACAAGCTTACTCCAGAATAAAGGGAAGCTCTGCTTAAGAATTGTTCTTGGATCCACGACAAATTCATCAGTCACGTCAAGAAGTACAGAGGCGGCAAGCTAAAAAAGGACGACAAGATATTTACAGGCGAAATCTACAATGGCACAGAGGCCAAAGAGCTAGGACTTATCGACTAGGTGGGATCTATGGTAGATGTACTCGAGAAAGAGTTCCCAGGCTCGAAATTGGAATACTAATCCCCTCCATCGCGCCTGAGAAGCATGCTTGGAGCTTGAATAGAGCTAGTGCTAAATTGATCCAGCTGGTATATTAATGGATATGTGAGTTGCCTATAGTTGATATTGCACAGATATGATTAATAATTTGTAGCTTAGTATAATCCATAAGTATTCTTCATGCTCACAATCTTCATTCTGTTATTGACTCTCCTGTCCACTGGTTTCTGTTAAGACCCCGGACTCGAAGATGTTGTACAAGCTGTACCCGGCTACGGTGATGGTGCTCCGAGAGTGTTCTCTAATCATCTGATCACGAAAACTAATTTAAGCATGCATTATGTTTTAGTGTAAAGTAAAGCTGGTCCTGATAACAATGACCCACTCACATTTTGGCTAGGTGGAGGACCTGGTTGCTCCTCCAAAATTGGATTTCTTTTCGAGATAGGCCCTTTCTACCTTCCTCCTGAGACTCCCTATGATGGCAAACCTCTAACATCTAACCTATACTCATGGCACACATTGTCCAACATCCTCTTCATTGACAGTCCTCCAGGAGTCGGGTACAGTTTAGGAAGCGATGGGTATATCTATAATGATCAGAACACAGCTGAGGACAATTTTAATGCACTATTATATTTTTTCACAGAGAAGTTTCCCAGCTTTAAGAGCAAAGGATTCTATCTAGCCGGTTAGTCATATGCAGGCAAATTTATTCCTGATCTCGCTCTCAGAATAAACGCTTACAATCTCAACTCTGAAAGCAAAATTAAGCTTAATGGTATTTTAGTAGGCAACGGAGTAATGGACTTTTCAGATTAAGTGCTTGAGAGGAATCAAATTAATTACATGTTTTCTCGAAATTTAATCGATCCCATGCTCGACAGATACTGGGATGGGTCCTGCCAAACTGATCAAGCTTCTGCAGGTTGTAAATTCTTCTTCACTCGCTATGATTAGCTGCTCAACAAAATAAACTTACAAAATTTATATGGTACATGCCATCCTACACCGGTATCTCTATTGAAAAATAAAATAAAAGGAGGACTTCAGTCTTTTCGGGATAAAAAATCTGAGTTTTTCAACATGAACAAGAAATGCCAATACTATGATGGTATTGAACAATACTTCCATAATGATGACAGCATCGTTGCATTTAGAAGCAAAACCTCCAATTTTGTAGCATGTAACTAAAGTGTGTTTTCCAGCTACGAACGTAACACTGCCGGCAGCATGATCGAATACAGTAGAATTATCGCTGAAACTAATATTCGAGTTTTCATGTACGCGGGTGACTGGGATGACACAGTGCCATGGACATATACAGTCAGCAATATTGAAAAGCTAGGGATGCGCCAGAATGGACCCATTGTACATTGGATCAACTCGAAGACTTCACAGCACATCGGATTTAAAAGACTCTATACACAAGGCACTCGAGAGATCAAACTATGGATTGTAAAAGGCGCAGGTCGTGAAGTGGCTTCTTCCAAACGAGAAGCGGCCTTATAATTATTTAAATCTTTCCTCAACAATCTTTCGTGATATGTTTATAGAGTCTACTTACATATAATCATACACTGACATTGTTTTTTTTCGACTCCTTCTGAAATTTTTAGTAGTGCTGCTGTCCATGCACCATCTCGATGTGCAGAGATCTAACATTCTTAAGACAGGTTCGAAAACATTCTTGTTCGTGTGGCGTAAGTAATTTGTGCTTGAATGAATCGATACAGGTATCAAAGCACTTCTGGCTATAAAATTTGATGGTCTCCGGGTCTTGCACTTCCATTCACTATATCTATTGTCTACAATTATTATTAAAAACACTTATCTTAATCAGAAATTAATTATCACTTTATCTTGTATGTCATAGTCTTGTTCTCGGAATTGACTTTCACTAAAAAAGCCACAAGCAACTGGTTGGCCCGAAAATTCTTTTGCTACGAACTGCGTGCGAGCATAAATGGCTTGCCCGAGTTATTTGTATTCAATGAATATTAACCCCAGACCTTTCACTCTCTTAGGAGCTTCCTCTAAATTAATTATTTGATGAGGCCTGGGTATAATAATGTTGACAACTTCACCAAACCTTTTTGCCATTTCTCTCACATCTTATAGTATTTCCTCATACTCTTCGTCTATAGCCAACTACTCGATAGACACAATATATTTCAATACTACTATTTTACTGGGAGGACACACTATCCTTTCCTCAATGGGTGGAATATTAGTTGACCCCAGTGCTGCTACTTTCTTTAAAATAGTATCCATATTTCGATCAGTGCCCATCTATGACAGTAAAGTTTTATTGTATTCTATGTACTGTTTAGGGCGCCCTAGTTTTAGTTGATACCCAAAGAGGGAAGCTCCGTTAAGTGTAAGTCCATTTGTGGCTTATTGTGCAGATCTAAACTCAACGAATGCATAATGACCCACTCCGTCTGGACTGATCCAAGCACTCACAATGGAGTCACCTTCTTGCTCAGTATTAATTTACATCTTTTTAAGAGCTCCGTTTAACATATCCATCAGTTGCTGCGAAGTGATATTGGGTGGCAGGTTACCTAAATATAGTTTACGGTCTGCTTTTGACGAGACAAGCTATTTCGCTGCCTTCATTTGAGCGAGCTTCTGGACTTGCTCAGGATCATCTGACATGTTATCATTACTATCGGAAGAAGAGCTTGACTACTTTTTGGATTTGTATTTGTCAAACCCTGGTCGCTTTCTGAAATGGTCTTTATCTCTTTTCTTTTCTCTGCTTCTGTCCCTTTTATCTCTACTATAAGATCGTTATCTCTATTTTTTACTTTTCTTTTTTTATGCTGATCTTGAATGTGATTTTCTTTTCTTCTTTTTAACACTTTTAGATTCCTAGTCAATGATTTATATTTTTTATTGACCTCCAAATGGTTCATTCTAAAATGCTCCTGCAACTTAATTTCTTTTACTTTTATCTTTCTATCTGTCTTTGGATGACTGTCGATCTCTTTATTTTTATCTATGTTTCTACTTTTATTTATTTTTTTATTTCTTGTCTTTTTCTCGATCTCTTGATTTCTATTTACTTTTTTACATATCTCGTTATTTGTCTTTTTTCTACTATTTTTAATGAGTCAATTATTTATCACCACGATCTCGTTATCTCTATCTATCTTTTTCCTTTCCTCTTTGTTTATTTTTGTCTTTTTATCTCTATTTATCTTTACGGTCTTTTTCTCTGTCTCGATCTCTAGACCATTTATCCATTTATTTTTATCGCTATCTTTATTATTCTCTTTATTTGAGTACATCTCTTTATTTAATTTTGTTGGTACTATCGATATCTTTATCATGATTTTTCTTTTTCTTGGGTGACTTACTTCTGTCTCTGTCATGATCTCGTTATTTATCTCTGCCTTTATCCTTACTTCTTCTGTCCCTGTCTCTGTCCCTGTCATCATGCTTTTTCTTTTTCTTCTTGTCTTTATCTTTTTTCTCCTTATTTTTGCTTCTACTTCTGCTTTCAGCCTCGCTCAGGATGCGATCGTCAACCATCTCTTATATATTATATGCTAATAATATCAATAATTAATTATCTTTACTATTGCTTAGATTTCGTTTTATAAGTAAAATTCAAAGCTTAAGTCAATATACACATTGCTATATAATAATTTGAACTTCAATTTATAGATTTACTGTGTTTGATTAATCAGTTATCGCATAATATGGGCATATATACGAATAAATTACAATCGAAATGTCAGTGTCCTTATCATCAGTGTACTAACAAACCTAATCATTACGGGAAATTGACGAAAAATTTGAACAAGCTATTAAAACATAAAACAATCTAGACTACTTCTTAGACGAAGTTGTTGTTTTGGCTGGCAACCTCACCATGTACACATGATAAAATGCTTAGATCAGAAAGCTATAGACTGATTAGTGTTTTAGCAAAACATTTAAATAATAACGCCTCAATCACTAAGAAGTATGCAGCCTTAGTGGCATTCAAAAAGTTGATTCTCACAGCATATCACCATTTCTATATTTTCAGCAGCGTCAAAATGCTCAGCTGGGTGTCAAGTGTTGCCCAGTTTGAGCCTAGGAAGAATTAACATTAAAGAGCACGATTGTATGTTAAACAACTGGCTCTCAAGGGCAACGGAGACTAAGTCTATCAATAGCGTCAGTGTTATAAACTATTAAAGATGATTGATGAGTTCTTGCCTTGGTTCTCGCAGAATATTCCCACACATATCAATGCAGAGTTTTAATTTCCGTCAACTTTCGCCAGAGCCTATAACGAATTGCAGCCTAAGAGGAAATTAACAGGATATTAAAATTTTAGTGGAAGCGATTTCAGTAGATTTGAGCAAGCTTTTAATTCTCATAGATCGTTTAACAAATAGATAATAAAGTAACTGTCTTAGTTCATGGCACTATAAGTCCGTACTTTAATTGACCAGCATAAATTCAAAAGCTAACTGCTCAAATAGACAGTACGCACAGGCGATAGTTACTGCATCAAATCCATCATTGTTCAACTGTGTTCCACAATTGATGACAGCAGCAAACTATTCTACTCTATAAAACTAGCATAACATTTGGTCAATCAAGGAGAAGTGGAATTTGTATAATTAGCCAAATTGTATATTGTTCCTGCGCTTTTAGCTTACATACTTCCCATTAATTTTATCGAGGGCAGAAGACTCGCAACACCTGGGCTTAAGTGTTCAAGTATGGAAGAGAAATTCATCTTTTAATTGATTTGTGTATGGTAAAAAATAACTGAAAAGTTAGGCCTGTCCACACGATTTTATAAGTAAATTTTCAAAGTTTTACAATCGCAAGGTAAACCAATACCTACGTTTGATCAAAAAAGTCTCAATTAGTTTCAACTCAGCAGTCTAGAAATGCAAATTCTTAATGCAGCTAAATTGCCTAATGTTCAAAAGCCTCAAGTCGAAGATCAGCTCATTAAGATGCTAAGTATACTTTCTAATCCAACAAACGTTTACAACTTTAGTAAAAGTGACAGCAAAAGTTCATCGATACATCCGTATGAGCTAAAATAAATTAATACAGGTGTCAGAACAGGTGCAAACTGGAATTTAGATGCATCAGCTATAAACTAACTCAGCCAATTTAAATAAAGTCATGTGAGCATTCGAAGACCATTGGAAGATTCAGGATTTGGAGTTCTTCTTGGAAGCCCCAACTCAATAAAAAATAGCAAAGCAAATAATCTTCAAAATTTTAATAATACCAGCGGTCACAGTGGAGAGTTTAAAACTCCATAAAGGCAACTACAACCTCCTTTAAGCTCATAGCAAATCGTGACATTCCGTTAGACAAATCAAAACAAGAATGTGAACATTGTGGCTCAATCCCCATCTACAAATCAAAATCCTCAGATAAACTAATCAAGCTTTATGGAGTTCAATGCCAGTAAGCTTTCTAAATTTTCTTAATACTCAGTCAGAAAATCTAAATAAGACTAAATTGCTCAAATTCCACAAGTTGCTCAATACAATTTTGGATCCAACAATCACGTTAACCTTGGATCTCTGCAATACGCAACAAAGTCGAACGGATTTAATGATATTTTGACTAAGAGCAATCAGTCTAAAAGTTAATCAGTAGTCTACTTTGATCGCTCAGAATATGTGTAATCTTTAAGACCATCGAATCAAAGTGACACTCAAAAGAAAGACAAAAGCAATATAAAAGATTCGCACTTTTCAGTAAGCAGTGCTCAATCCTTGAAAATGGTGGGTACCCAATATCAACAAAATGCGACTACATACCGATTTGACTCTTCGCATATTTCGAATAGTTCGACCAATAGTTCCTATATCCAAAACTTCGGAAAAGAAGATGTTGATTTTCCTTAACCGGCTGCCAAACCCAATTTCGGTTTTCGCAAAAAAGAGCCTGTATATGAAAATATTTTAGGCAACAGCCAAAGTGTGTTAAAAAAGTCACACAGTCTTTCTAAAATTATCGAAGAGAACCAGCGTCCCTTCAAATTGAGAGATTCTGCTTAATCATAGATTCAAGATAACTCAGGCGGCAAACACTTAGTCAATTAATCGATTAGATTTTAGGGAAGCTAAATTGAGAACTATGCACAGGCTCCCACTTCAAATAAATTGAATAAATTGTAAAATAGATAGATAAAATCGACTCCAGCTGTATAGTACTATCAATTGGCTCAGCCGAATCAGATCTTAGATCCGAACAGTGCTCCAAGATCTAACAAAATCCTATCGGCAGCAAGTTTAAACGCAAATTCATCACCAAGCAGGCAGTTGCAACAGGTGACAAGTTAAAAGATAATTACATCTTCTAGTAAGCTAAAGAGGTACCCTAAATAAAGTAGTATCTCTCATCATAGAGATAAAGGTATAGTATAAGTCAAGAGCTCAGTAAATAGAACAGACAGTGCTCGAGACCTCGAAAAATTAAACAAGAAAAAAACAGTCATCATCGATTAGTTCAATAACGATCGTTTAATGGACCTAGAGCGACAGTTAGGCAAAGCTTTATAGTAAAACAATGTTAAGGAAGAGTAACTCAAACGCAAATAGGCTGAATATAAGTTGCTGAAAGTTAAATCTACTCCTCAACTCGATAATTTGAAAAAGGAAGATTAAATCATTAAGATTTTGATGGGGCATAAGAGCAAGTAAGAATACGCACAAAAATCGATGGACTATGTTAAGCCTGTATCCAATCAAAACAAAATTAGCGATTATTTTCTATAAAATTAAGTAAAAGGGTTATATTTACATTCGACTGAACCTTATGATCGCTTATTTACTAAACAAGTGCTGGGTTCAAGATGTCTGCTTTTGGCTAACGATCAACTTGAACTTGGCTATAATTACTCGCAGATCAAGAATGAAGTCAGCTTATACTTGACGTTCTTCAAAGTGTTCGATGCCATAAACGTACAAGTGCTTCAGAACAGCTTGCTGCTTTAATAGGGTATAAACATGCACTCCGAAAATCAAAGAGCTGGATACCAGTTGAAAATAAAGCGAAGGGTTAAGGGCATCGTAAATGTGAAGAAGGAGCCATCTTTTTCAGAAATTATTAATAATAATGGTACGAGTAGTTACAAATTTCCTGAAATCGAAATTAAGGTGGTTGACCAAACGGGAGAAATTCTGATCTTCCGATCACAGATTCCTTGTAGTATCTTCAACTTAGCAAAAGCTATCGACATCAACAGATAAGATGTATAGTTTTTAAGAGGACAGAAAGTAACTAGGAGTGAAAAAATGCCTATTAATCATGAATTTGCTAGAAACAGCAAAGAGAAAATATAGAAATATTTTCCTAAGTACATGGCACTCACTGACGGATGGGCTTTAATTGGCTTCAGCTTTCCTCTGTAAATCTTTGGAGAACACGACAATTAGTATTTCAAAATGAGAACGTTTTCTGGCAAATAAATAGAACTATAATTTTTTAACAACTCGACGAGTATACTTGCAGAAACTTTGGTTAATTTGGTGACCTGCAAGAAATGACATTTCTACTATATTTATTCTTTACTAAATTATTATAAATTATGAATGAATGCAGTATAATGAATGTGAACAACATCAAGAGGATTACCTTGAAAACTTGATGATTTGCTCCCACTTGCCCATCAAATCCGAAATTGTGTTATTCAGACCTAAGTTAGCTTGAATTAAATTTGTCAGCTGTTCAATCTTCACCTTCCTAATGCCTTCATCCATATCAATAGATTTGTTCAAATGCTCTTCTTTGGCTCCCAGATAAGCATTTTCTTATTCTAATTCTTCCAATCTCTTGCGAGCATCCCGTAGTTAAACTTAAACATTCTTAAGCTCATTCTCAGCCTTTTCGTGATCTAGTTCACTATTTCTCAGTTCTGATTATACGTTGTTGACTAGTAGTGCGTTCTTGTTAATAGCTTACTGTTTGCTTGCATTCATATTTTTCTTGTTTTCTAACTCACCCTGTAATTTCATGACCTCGTCTCTTAGCTTTTTATAGTTGTTTTCACTAATCTCAGTCTTTCTTTTTATATCATTAGTTTATTTATCTTTTCGAGCAATTTTCCCTTTTAGCAACCTGATATCGTCATCAGTTTCAAGACCATTTTTGTTATCATTTATTTTAGTTTCAAGTTCACCTTTTTTATCTCCCAATCGTTTCTTTAGTCGTTACATTTCTTCGCCTGCTTGCTTCTTAAGCTCACTTTCGACATCCTTATTTCTGATAGTAAGCTTCTTTAACTCTTCCATTTCCTTCACTCGATAATTGATATCGAACAACTACTTCTCAGTCTTCTTCAAGTTCTCTTTAAGTTTGGTGTTTTCTTCCGTCAGTTCCATAAACTTAGGGTCTTCTCTAAATTTCTGATCCGCCTCGTCCAGTTTACTCTTGTGTAGTTTATGCTTAGTCTCATTGTTTATGTGATGCTTTGATCCCAGCTCTAAAATTTATCCTATTAGATTGGCCACGATGTCCTTCAATAACATTTTGGACTTGTCTTTGATCCCATGATCAATCATTTCTTGCTTTAGTCTATTATGCATGTCTGTTGTTTTCTTAGCTTACACTCTCAATTATTGTAACTTTGATTGATTGGCCTTAAGCTTTTAAATACCTTAAGTGAGCTGTTTTTACACATATAGTTTATTCTCAATATTCTTTTGCTCTTATTTCAAATTTAACTTCTCAAGATAATCCTTTTGTGCTTTGACTGCAAAATTCTCGTCTTCGATTCTGAGTTGTTAGACTTAAGCTGAATTAACTGCATTGTCAAGTTTGTTCTTCATTTCAGAGAATTTGTCATTGGATGAGATCGCATGAGTCACAACTGGACTGGTGTCCTTGTTGAGCAATCCCATGATACCCATGCCCTTATTTTATTTCTGCTTCTCTTTTCTGAATATAAATAGACGTACACTAGTTTGATTTACATGTTCAGGAAGTGCACCTGCTTCAATAAATTTTAAATGTATTCGTCTTCGATGTTCAGGTTAGGGTTCAATCCAATACCCTGTGAGGGGTTACTCGATAGGTTCTTCTGAGTGATACCGACTGAATAAGAAGATATGTACATTCGTTGGCAAAGGATTTAGAGGTGCTGCGCATTTTGTAAATATATTTATTAAGCTGTCTATTGTAACTACTATAACTATATAAATAATTAAATTAGGATGAGTGCCTCACATAAATTTGAGCTTGCATTCCACCTAAAGTCTCTGCGAAATATCGGCATTCGACAGACTAGTTTTCTCCAGTTGCGTACAGTAGTCTACCACATAAATGATAAAAAATAAGTAGCTCTCATTTAACGCAGAATGTGACAGCTAAGCCTTATGAGATTGTGGCTCTTACTATTAAAGACAACCAGCAAAACAAATAGTCAACAAGCGAACAGAAGGGTGATCGCAAGAATAGTATTAATGGGCAAAATTGGGCCATCGACGAGAATAACTGGGCAACTATTGAAGATGACACTTTTCTGAGCCCTCGCATTATGGTTCGCAATACAGTATCCATGCATTAAATTAGGACAAGTATGTGAATATCGACATGTTGTGCCTGTTTAAAGGCGAAATTACTATACCTATGAACAGCAAATATGAGCATCAGCTGTATATCTACTGCGAACTCATTTGGTACATGGGCAAGGAAGTATAAGTCATCGGTTAATGGAAAGGGTACTCTAAACTGACTCGCTTTCAAAGCTATCTCGATATTTATTTCTCAACCCACGTTTTGGCATGCTCGCTTGTTGCTTCGGCTCACTGTCTTCTATCGCAGATAAACATTAAAGGAGAGGAGCGCATTGTTACTATGATGAAGTAAAAGCTTTTCTTTAGTAACTCTATTTTGATATAGACCACACAAATAAAAAAATGACCCAACTCTATGATGCATGCATTGATCCAATGGTGTAGTCATTAAAGTCCTTAAATTAGTGGGTTGTCGAGTATAAGGACAATCATCAAGAGTAATTATCCAAGAGCAATGATAAAGAAAGAGATAAACGCATTTTTAACGAGGATATAAACAAGACTAAATGGAAATACAGTTACTTGATCAGAAATGTTGGGGATAACTCGAGCGAAAATCTTGCGAATTCTTTAAGCTTTCTAAGTCTCACTTAATATCTTACAAATTTAAAATCAGACTCATATAACATATCTTCAACTCTGTATATGCTTTGGAAATAGTTTCTCACTCTTTTCAAGAAATATCCGGACAGTTCCTACATGGAAAGCTTGAAACGATCATATCATCGAAGTCTGGAAAAAGAGCACTGGTAAAACAGAATAATTTTAACTGACTCCAACAAGAGACCTGTAAAACAGATATTTGAGTCGAGTCCGTACACTGAGCCGCTGGAATTCTGTAGTGTTGAACAACATATATCTCAGATCAAGCTTTCATGCAAGGATTTAGAAATACTAAACACCGCTGTGACCAGTAGAAAGAAGGACAGACTCATAGTATTAGTGCATGGGTTCCAGGCTTCAAGCTTTGACATGTAAAGTATCGGTATGTACTTCAAATTTAGGAACCCAGACTGTCATTTGCTGATCTCTGAAGCTAATTAAACTTTCACATAAGGTGTGATAGAATAGTGCGGCCATCGACTTGCAATAGAAGTTAAAAACTACATAAACACACGAGAGTTGAAAGATTTCACAATTAGTTTTATCGGTCACTCTCTAGGCGGTATAATAATAAGAGCTAGTCTTAGATACTTGCAGCTTTACAAAAACAACTTCGAGTGCTATGTGTCGATTGCTTCACCGCATATGGGCTATCTGTATCATACATCCACAATTGTGACTACTTCAATGTGGGTGATGAACCAGGTGAAGAAGGACCAGTCTATGATCGAGCTAGCCATGAGCGACAATAAAAACTATAGTGTAAATTATATCCAATATAGAAATGTTTTATGTACGAGTTGTCCGAACGAACAGAGCTCTCATGGTTTCACACAGTTATACTTGTAGCCTCCAAGTAAGACGAGTACGTGCCTTTCAGCTCGGCCATTCTCGAGAATATGGATTTTTTTATTCAGTCCGAGTCTGCCAAAATATATAAAGCGATGCATAATAACATAGTCAAGCCAATCTAAGACAGGATAGTGCGACTATAGATTATATTTAACGATAAAGTCAAAGATCTCTCAGGCTTTATAGGCAGGACTGCTCATATAAAAGTGTTAAGTTTTTTGCCTGTAATATAGCTTTACTGTCATTTAATTTCGAAGAGAATATGATTACTACTTTTATATTATATTTGCTGTAAAATCTAATAATATGCCGAACTCAAATTCACTCATTGTGGCTCTGATCTGCCTTCTCTTACATTACTCAGTATATGGGCAACAAAATTGTGATATAGTCATCGTTGGTGGTACTCTCGCGTCACTTGGGGCAGCCATCCACGCTCCTGAATATTATAAGACTTGTCTAATTTAACCAACCTCACGATTGGGTGGGCAACTTGGCGATGAGGGTGTATGGCACATTGACTTCAATTGGCTGTTTCAAAAGGACTACCCTGACAGAAATATTGCATATAGTGCAAATAATATTCACCCTTTCTTAAATGATATTGTGACAAAATGTAACACTGGTGATTGCTGGGTGAGCCGCAACTGCTTTCAGTATTCGTGCATTGAGCCCCTAATAAAGTAGAAACTATCTAACAAACCCAACCTTACTATATCTTGGGACTCGACAGTCAAATCAGTACAGCGAGCAGGCTCAAAGATAACGTCATTATAAATGATTCAAAGACTTCCACTAGCATCAAATGCTCGATAAGATTGTCGGTATTTTAGTGAGTCAGTTTAAGATTGGTATACTCGCGAGCCTTCACAATATTACCGTAAAGTTGTATCCAAGGTCAATGTCGCCAGCTTTGTTATATAAGCCAGCCAGTACGGAGATGTACTTGTGTTATCTAATGCCAGCTATCTACAAGGCACAATTAACAAATCAACATGTGGTCAGTCTGCTGTTTTTGGATTTCAATAAATTTACACAGCCAATCAAAACACTTCAACAAATCGTTAAACTCAGACAACAGTAGCAGATGACGATGGGTTTTCTCTTGCCGGATATACGGCATAGCAACTTTGGAGGTATCGACGGCTTGTTGGATCAGGGGCGGGTATCAAACCGAAGGAAATATCTTTACAAAACTGGAATGGCCCAGGCAACGATTACAAAGGAGGCTATCTATTTATTGACGCCAATACTACAAGATGGGACTGGAAAGGAGGACTCAATTTCACGACTTTAAAATAAGCAGAACTGAGAGCATTAAGATTCCATGCTTGGTTTAAGCAAGTGTCCAATATTTCCTCTCTTGATTTATACAAAAAATAGACCAAAACTTGCTTAGGCACAACAAGATTACCATACGTGCGAGATGGGAGAAGATCAATTGGTTATAAAGGATTTTTTATGGTTCCTGAAGATGTCACTGGCTCATATACTCCTGGTGGTTCATTAACTGGAACTGTATTCCCAGATAGAATTGCCATAGGAATGTACAATATGGATCTGCATTCTATTAATAACTGTACTTATGGTACTTACGCACAAAATTATCCGTTACCATTTTTCTTACCAATTAGAGCATTTTCGAACATGGACATTTAGAACATGATAACTCCAGGCAGAGCAATGGCCCAATAATTCTTCGTTTCGTCAGCCACCCGAACCCATGCTACTGAGCTGGCATCGGGTGCTGCATCTATGATAATGGCCATTTATATGAAATCGACCAAAGTTCCAAGCATGTGGGCGCTCATCAACTCCAATATGTTATGGCCATAGCTTCGCCAGTTCGTCAGGCAGGTGATGCCAGTATAGTGGACGATCAACGGCTCCAAGTATCCTGAGTCCAATGAAATTTAAATACAATAAAATACAAAATAGACTGAACTGTTGTAATGATTTTTATGATTAATTAGTAAAGAATTCAATTGAAAATAAATGCATAATATTGGAAAAGTTTAGTCGGGGTCTCTTCCGCAGCCTAATGCACAGGTGGATGTGTCACCAGAGCTCCCTATTCTAACAGAGTACCCATGTCACGCAACTCAGCAACACTATTTTTGATCAATATTAAATAATAGAGATGGTAGGCACGGGTAAATTCAGTCATGTGTTTAAGGCCATCGAAGTCGAAACAAGTCAACTGGCGGCCATAAAAGTGTTAAAGCAAAGTATTAAGTATGTTAAATAGTACGCATTGAAAAAATACAGAAGGAAATCAACATGTTGGAAGCTCTCCCTTAGTCTGAATTCATTATTAGACTTAAAGGTAAATGTTATCATTAAGTCTCCAAACAATACTGTCTAATATTTCCCTATATTGATCACAAGGATATTCGAGATTTGAAGAGGTCTTAGCTGAAGTTACCTCGTATTCGAACTTACATTTATAAAGTGTTACAGGTTTGCATCTGAGTATTTAGGCACTTCATATTGCACATTAAGCAAATATCATGCACAGAGATATTAAGCCTTTGAATATTCTTTACAACCCTGCTACTGAGCAAGTCGTACTGACCGATTGGGGAGTGGCAGAAAATTATTGTCCTGAAACCGAATATAGACTAAAGGTTGGCTCTCTCTACTTTAAAGCTCCATAGCTACTGCTAAACTGCTCCCGTTATGATTACTCTATTGACATTTGGTCATTAGGGTGTGTGCTAGCTGGACTCGTAACAAATTTATTTTATGTAGATCTTCTCAAAACACATCTTTTTTAAAGGCAACGATGACCTTGATCAACTTCATAGAATTTTAAAATGTATCGGGACCAAGTAAATTCTTTCTTTCGTATAACAAAATAAACTTGTGCCAAGTCAATAAGTTACTGAGATGCTTGTAGAAAATTAATATAATAAAAAAGAGTGGGCTGCTTATTTGACAAAGAAGAACAGAAGAAACAATAACCAAAATGCATTTAATTTGCTTTCAAAAATGTTAGTAATTGATCCTCATCATCGAATATCGGCTCGTGATGCTCTTACTCATCCGTTCTTTCACTAAAACTGATTTCAATAGCACGAAAATAATTATACAGCATCATTCATCTGGACAACATTGACTGATTGTTTGAGTTGTTACCTGAGGCCCAACGAGATTCTGGTACTAGATAGTCAGGCATTGGCTAGTACTTATTAGTACTTGATCTAAATTGTTTATTCAAATCTCTAGGCGCTAATACCTTTCTATATTCCAATAATTAATCTTAATCACAATTGTCACTCTCTGCTATGCTCAAATCTTGCTATTACTACTTAGCGCATTATTGTTCAGTTTGATGGAAGCTGCTCGTCTCCATGCATTAGTCACTATTTTAGTATCGTTCAGGTCTGATGCTGATGTTCACTCGATAATGTTTGCCCTGAGTGTCCATGAATATCTAAAATTTTGGCTACTATCTCGAATGACTGTGCGAAATTAAAGGCTGATTTTTTGCGCATAATGAAATCTATACTGGTAATTAAGACTTTTGGTCTTTGACCCTTGCTCTACTTTCCAATAGATTTTATTATGACTATTCCTATTCTGATCTGGCTTCGCTCTTAAACTGTCCAGCCATGGAGTTAGCATAGAAGCGAAATGTAAATTGGTTTGAGGCAGTTTAGAATCTCAAATCAAATTAGTTACATAATCCTTGAAATAGAACTCTATGGTCAATTATTTAGTGCTTCCAGTCACCCACATTTAAACTGGAGTCTTAATTTTCAAGTGGTAGAAACTGCTTGAGCAGAGAGACTAGTAATATGTCAAGCAAGGGATTTTAAGACAGATACTATATAACTTCTGTTTAATCTTAAAATTTGCCTTTGACGATATTGTTGAGAAACTCTTCAAGGATGCTAGCCCACAGCTTGTTACCTCCCGGCAGTAGAGGTAGTAACACTCGATATTAGTCTTGCACGCACTGCAGTAGAAGTTATTTCAGTTTGTTGATATACTCTTGCTATTGCAGTAAAAGAAGGTAAAATATCCGCAGTGGAGCTTGGTTATTATTTGCACTGCACTGTATTAAGCGATGATGTGAGTTCAAACAGGGAGTCCGTTGTACTGATTTAGCCTATGCGTCTGAAATTGACAATTCTGCATCTAGTTATTCAGCAAGATGATGATTTACAGTTCCTAAATCGAACTATGATTGCTAAAGTACTTCGCTACTTTTTCTATTAATTTTGTGAGCCACGCCTGCAATTGATGTCTCCTCAGTGACTAAATCAAAGATGGCAGTCTGCTTTATGCGAGAATCAAGGCCAAGGTAGTTATCGTGCAGGTGATCGACTTGTTGTTGCAATGTCATATTCTACTGGATGAGTCGCAGTCTGTCCTCGGCTAGAAACATGTTTTTCTACTCTAAATTACGGATCACTCTCTCAAGATCCTCAATTATTTCCTAGTACTTTGCGAAAACTGAGTCACGGGTGCTGTCCAGTGACTTGCTTTCGGCGTACAGGTTGATGCCATCGATGGACAAGTCTCTAATCGAGTGCGGGATTATAGGTTTCTAGATGGGTGTAGTGGTTGCAATTTGTCGAATTTGACCCACTTTTCTATGCTTCGATTGTTTTAGCATTTCGAGTCGTTATTTAATAATTGGTAATTAACTGTTATAATAATCATCATGAGCACTCGTCTGCCCATTTGTTTTATTCACGAATCTGCGCTTATTATTCAGGAGTGAAGTCGTTTGTGATTCCGAATGTCTGTCTGATCTACTAAGGTGATTTTCCTATAATAATTATCAATGCGTACCTTTAATAAGAGTAGCCACTTTAGCACAACACAACTAAATGAGTGAGCGCACATCAAGATAATTGGCAGCCAATAAAAGTTACAACAGTTCTTATTGGTTCTTGATGTCAATAAATTTCTCATCCCAAGGATCCACCAGCTCCTTCAGGCTGGGTTTCGAGAGTGGCTTTTCGATTTATGGGGGATCTGAGTTGCGGTAATGATCGCAATATGCTATGATCTTGCGCAAGGGTTCTGACTTCACATTGGGCAAGTATATTTATTCCTCAATTCCCGTGTCCTCGATGATATTACGAAGCATCTGCGATTTTTTGGCTACAATCTCCTCAATTTCGAACTTACCCTGGTCCGATGTTAAGAGTGTGACTTTACTCATGAAATTAAATTATAAACAAATAATCAAATATGGGCATACATGACTCATACTAATATTAAGTACCATTATGAATAGCATAAGAAGATGAATTTAAGCAATAGTGTAAATTAAGATAAAATTATAAAATAGACAGAAACTCTATTTTGGAATAATGAATATAATAATGTATTAATTTAGAAACGTTGCACTACTTTGACATACTTGTCAACCCATTATGTCTTCATGCTACTTTGGCCCATTTTAAGTCAAAATCAATAATGAACTTCCCTCAACAAGGTACGGCAATAAATCGGTGAAATAGTGTCACCAAGGAGTAAAACTTAGCTTAGTTGCATCAGACGTTAATTAAAAATATAAGCGGTGGGCAATTGGCGATTGATCACATAATTAGTTTTTGGGTACCAGGTCAGAATATAACTGGATTTTATAAATAGAGAGTAATATAAGCAGTGGATGACGTGAGATTAACGTCATGTGTTACTCCATAATAATTCATATTTGTCACATATGGTTAAAATCAGAAGCTTTGATGGGCTAGTCTTTAAGCCTGAACTCTATGATCAGCTTCTAAACAGGAATATGGAGTATTTATAAGGCTGCCAATTCCTAAAGGATTTCAACACTCAGGATCTTATGCAAAAAGGAGTACTGCACGCTGAAAAATAATAATTTTTGTACCTGTACGAACAACAATTCATGGGATTCATTTCATTGGGCATCCTTGCCGAACTCAGTCTGGAGGTATTAATTATTTTTACTCAGGATTACGCTAACAACAAAATAAAAAAGCATTAAAAAACCCTCACTCGACCAAATTTGAACTAATAAACATACGGTCGCAATCATGTGGGCCCTGTCATCGTAGGGCACGAACATCAAGATAAGATTGATACCATTCTGCATGAGCTTAGAAATAGTTTATTATAGCCACTGGCAATGTGGGAAACTATTGATGCCCGTAAGCACAAATTGTGGAGAGTGAGTGCACCGCAAGCTATCATTGATTAGTACTGCTCAGTTTAAAACCTGTACATTCTCGATGGGCATCACCGATTTGAAGCAGCGTTGGGATATCTCGATAAGTTAGGCGAAGGTGCCAAATAGAAACACAAGTGGATTCAGGGTTTGGTTTACTCAACTAAATATATTCGATCGTTCCCACAGTTTCGAAAACTCATACATAGAGATCATTAGTCCATTATAAGAAATCTTATGATTAATAAAAATTTAGAATTTCGAGAGGTCAACAACTATGACCCAGCAAATAACAACGACGATTTAGTCTTACTTCTAAACGGAAAATTCTATAATATTGAGAACGTGAATCCATAAAAAGAAAGTTCTCTTAAATCAGGAGTGTAAAAACTGGATGAAATACTTAAATAGTCATTCAAGAACGCTGAGTCGACGACCCATAGTCCTATAAAATTTGTGCCTTCGATAATGTTCGACTGGAACAATTTAGCAGCTGAAACTTATCCAGTGTTCCTAGTAAAATCGCCTTCAATTAATAAAATATTCACGATGGCAGACCAGAATAGAATTCTCCCTCCGAAATCGACATGGTTGTAGCCGAAGCCTTGTCTACACATGGTGATCCGTATGCCTAATTGATAAATTTTATTTTATTTTGTTATTTACTTTTAATTAGTATATAGTATATATTAGTGCAATCTATTATTATTTTATTAGAGAGATCCCATGAAAGTTAAATTTCTCACCAAGAAATAAAGAGAAGAACTTAAGCTGGCTAAATAAAATAATAACAAAATGTAAGATGTAATAAATAGCAATGAGCTGCCTCAGAATAAAAATGGTCATCCGAACTCACTCGCATCAAAATAGATATAAAATAGGAGAAGTCGATCAAGATCAAATTCTAAATCATAGTAATCTTAATTGGAAAGATCTCGTGAAAAGCGTCACATCGTCACCGAGCTAACAGTAGATTAGAAGAAGTAGAGGGAAGAGTATAAAAAGAAGTACTTAGGCCTTGAAAAACCACAATAAGTTGGTCGACTACAGAAAAATTACAAATCCCAATTGCTATTTTAATGGAACAAATCTGATGACACTTCTGCAGGTGTCCTCAATAAGTTTAGTAATTAAAATTTGAAAATGTATGAAAAAAGAGTTCAAACAAAGGCTGAAGAGTCATTATAAAAACAGTGGAAAGATAAAACAGCAGAAGAAATGACAGACCGAGATTGGAGAATATTTAGATAAGATAATTAAATTTTTATTAAGGGAGGTAGAGTGGCAAATCCGTTTAGATAATGGAGTTAAAATCCTTATTTGTCACCATAATTATTAAAAAATTTAAAGCGATTAAAGTTCTAGAAGCCAAAGCCAATTCAAATGCAAGCTATTCCGATAGGTATATAAAATAAAGACATGGTAGCGATTGCTCCAACAGGTGAAGGTAAGACACTTGGTTTTTTAATTCCGATGATGCACCATTTACAAAATTTACCTCGGGTGAATGCAACAAACTCAGAAAGTGGCCCTCATGCTTTAGTCTTGGTGCCATCTCGAGAGTTAGCATAGCAAATTGAGGACTAGTTCATGAAAATAAAGTGGGGCAATATCACTGGCATCCGAGTAGTCGGTGGAACGCAACTTGATCTGCAGGCTTTAGATATCCAGAAAGGTTGCGATATAATATTCGGTACTCCTGGTCGACTCAAGTAACTTGTGTAAAAACATTATTTGTCACTAAGTCGATGTTCATGGGTTGTGATTGATGAAGCAGACAAAATGATATCCGAGAATTTAGTGGACGACATTGAATGGCTGCTGTAGCGCATGGGAGATGAGTCGACTTTCACACGATAAGAGCATGGCAAATCAAGAGTTACTCATATGTTCAGCGCTACTATGGTCCCTTAAATTGAAAAACTCACAAAGAAATATTTAGTTACACCGGTATTTGTTACAATTGGAGAAGTAGGAGGAGGCAAGAAGTAAATATAACAGCATGTTTATATGTTAAGCGAAAGCCAGAAAAATGATGAACTAGGTCGAATTTTGAGAGCACTTCCTGCCCCTATAATAGTATTTGTTAATTCCAGAATAAGATGTGATAAGCTTGTTACTTTAATAGAAAATAGATTTCATCGAAGCTGTCAAGACTATCACGGAGGTAAGTCACAATAAAATAGGCAGAATATTATTCAAAATTTCAGAAACGGCAAATTCTAAGTTCTGGTTGCAACTGACTTGGGAGGCCGTGGTCTTGATATTAAAGGTATTAGCGCTGTGATAAGCTATGATGCACCAAAAAATATTAGTGAGTTTGTGCACAGAGCAGGTCGTTCAGGCCGAGCAGGAGTTAAAGGAAAAGCGTTTACATTTTTGACAAACGAAGATGAAGCCATATTCTACGACGTCAAAACATTTCTATAGAGAAATGAATTTAGAGTACCTTAGCAACTTCAGAATCACCCTGCAGCTCAAATGCGGCCCGGCACTTTAGCGAACGTATCTCGTCATAAACAAATTGTGTATACAAACTGAGAGTGTATTTAATCATATTGAATGCTTCAGTTTTAATAAGCTAAGTTGCATAATATAATATACAGGATTTAAATAGTTTCCATGGAGGAAGAGATTCTCAATTTCAATTTAGATCTTGCTCATGCTTTCGGGTCTACCTGTTCATATAAGTACTACGACGCCATTGCTATATGTGATGAGGATACTTAATAGCCGAAAATTTTATTTCCAGCAGGCAAGACCATCGCCCGCAAGTACATCGAACGACAGCAGATGGACTTTATCAAATTTGAAAGTAGCAATTCAATCAATCTTAGACAATGCATAAGCGATTGAGTGCATTCATATTTTACCTACTCATACCCATATAGCAACCAGCGAGAAAGTTATCGGCAGTAACTTACGAGTCATTAGAATCTACAACATGAAGGGTAATGAGAAACCACAAACAATTAAGATCTTTCATGATCGAGATGGGTATGGTGTCATCAAAAGCGTTGTATTTTCGTATTCTGAACCGCAATTTATGGTATACAAAATTTTATATAGTGTTGTCTCATTGGTGATCCTCATAACAAACTAATCTACATCGATGTATCGAAGAGTAAGCCTCTTGCATAGAGCAATTTTACTGTTAAGGACATTGACAAAATCACTATAAGTCCAAAGAATAGTCACTTGATCTGTGCCAGTGGAGGCAACATTGTGAGACTGTTCAAAGTATAATAATACGCTTTCAAACCCCTTGATGACATCCGTAAACTGCCTAAGGGTCGTAAATTCTTAACGCACGCATGGTATAAGGGAAAATCAGTGTTGGCAGTTACTGACCAATCCTAAGTGCTAGTTATATAGGAGGGTAGGTCGGGCATCTATGAAGTCAAGCAAGAGTATCAAAATGTGTTTAATGAAGTAGGGCAGGACAAGATAATTATAACAGCCATTTGCACATTCTCAAAAGGGTTCATCCTTGGTAGCAGTCATGGGAAGTTCTGCCTGTGGATTAAGAAGGAACAGGGCATGAACTTCGAAGAAGAAAAGTTATAGCTAGTTCGTAAGTGGGCTACTACCGAGTAACGAGCAGCAGCTGTGACTGGCATTGCAATCAACGCAAAAGAGGATCTACTTGCAATTTCGCTAGCTAACAATGACATCACTACTATATTTCTGAATGAATTGTTACCTCAAATTACAGACCTTGCTGAAGAGAAAGAGAACAAGGATATATTTTTCGAATATTTATACAAAGGCTTTCATAACAATCCAGTCACAGGTATGGACGTGTGTCTTCAACGTCCTCTGCTTGCCACTTGTAGTCACGAAGATAGTACAATTCGACTGTGGAATTATAAGAGCTACGGATGCAAATTATTAAGAATGTTTTATTTTAGGATCAAAGAAGGCGAAAACAATAAGCCACTGATCACTCTTTCTTTCCATCCATGTGGCTACTATCTAGCTGTAGGTTGCAAGGACAAACTTCGATTCTTCTACGTCCTAAGCAATGAGCTAAAACCATACAGATAAATTGCAATTAAAGGCGCTCACATTGTAAAATTCTCACATGGAGGACACATGATCGCCATTGCTAGTCCAGCTCGAGAAGAGTCCACTGAATAGATTATTCATATTTACAACTCAGTCACTTTAGAGGAAATTAAATCATTCTCAGTACATTCACGAAAAATCAAAACATTATAATGGCGTAATTATGATTAGCATCTACTGTCGGTTTCAGAGCATGGTACAGTAGTATAATGGAGAGTCAGTGACTGGAAATAAACTAAAAAATCATTCAAAAATTAATACAAATATTAATGTGCCAAATACTATCACTCACAGAACTTCATATTTGTTTTTGCGACTGCTTTTAGCAAGTACTTTATTCACAAGTTCAACTTCGACGACAATAAGGTGGATGAAATTGAGATTGACATGCGCATAACCACTATGTCTGAAATAACTATAAATAAGCGGTCTTGCTTGGTAGCTGGGCTTGACAACGGGACAATTTTAACTTTGGTGTACAACAATAAGAAATTGCAATCGTCGGGCATTCGTAATGACCATATCAAGGCAGTGACAGCATTCAGTGTCAGTCAGTGTAATAAGTACCTGATCTCAACTGCGGCTGACTGCATGATCTTCATCTACCACTCTTATTTGCTCATCAATGGTGTCAAGCAGGAAGAAGATAATGGCAGTCTGTCTATCGATGACTTCTTGGCTGAAGTTGTGCTCTACCCTAAGAAATAAATAGTAAAGTACGAAGAAAAAGAGAAGGAGTTCTCCAAAATAATTTCTAGTTTATAAAGAAAGTTAGAGTCTATTTCAGAGGAGTCCGAGAAGAAGCAGAAGCAAAGGATACAGTAACTATAAATGCAGAAAAATAGAGTAATTGAAGATTTCCATTATCGAATTGATAGAATTAAGTAACAGATAGAGACTATCCGAAACAAAAACCTGTAAGCTCTGTCCGATTTAGACTCGAAAAATTTCAACGAAGCAAGTGAATTGCAAAAAAAGTATGAGGAGAAGCTAGACTTTGAAAAAGAGAAATATTTCCAACTTGAGCAGTAACTTATACAGGAACAAATGCTACAAAAGAATCGACTTAAGTAACTCGAAGCAGAGAAGTAAAATCAAGTATAACAAATAAAACATGAGTTTAAAGAAAAGTTTAAAGAGTCATAAAAAATTTACAGTAAATCCAAAGAGATTGTGAATAATACGACCGGATTATTTGAAGAGAAAATCAAGCATATTTAAGAAGAGCAAGAGGAAGAGTTAAGATAGCTTATGGACAGACTACAATTTTTCAAAACTGAAAAAGCACAAATAGAAGAATAACTAAAACAGAAATAAACAAAAGTCAAAAAATAGCATCAGCTCGAAACAGAAGAGTGTCAAAAGAAAAAAGAACAATACCAGGAGCTAACATTTAACAAAAAGAAGATTGATAAGGAGGTGTAGGAGGCCAGAGAGAAGCTTAAATAGATGAAGCTCGAGTATGAATAAAAAATTTAAATTCTGAATAACAAAGAGGTCAAAATTGTTGAATTTGAGAAAAAACTGAATGATTTGCAGAAAAAGAAACATATTTTAAGTTACAAAGCTACTGAAATGAAAAAAGTGCTTGAGCCCAAATAAGTTCAAATTGAAAAACTAAAACTTGACCTTATTAAACTAAAAAAATAGTTCTAAAGCTCACTGCAGAGAAAATAAAAATTCGTGCTCTACATGGAAAAAATAGAAAAATAGAGACAATTTTTAGAAAAGGAAGTAGCCGAAAACTAAATTGAGGCATCTAAATGTAGTAATTATTTAGATCAAATAATATATGACATTTATAATACAATCGAGAACAACAAGGAGGACCCTGATAGCAAAGCTTACTCTCGCAGCATTCTTAAACTTTATCATGTAAATTTGTATATAACAATAGAAATATGTTGAGAAAATAAGCTAAAAGCAGGACAACCATAACCAGAAAGGCGTTTAAGAAATGACCAAGCAAATCGTACATTTATAGAAATCATTATTCCAAATGAACCAGTCAAACAAAAAAAATGTAGTGAGAAAACATTAATAAATCAGCAAAAGAGTAAATGAAAACGCATAGCTCATTAACAATTTAAATGATTTAAAGAAAGAAAATTTAGAACTGTCGAGAAGTATAAAGTCGAAAAACAACTAAATATAAGTTTTGAGATCGCAAAAGAACTAAGCACTGACAGGAGCTAAAAAAGATGAAGTCTCTCAGTATCAATAAGAATAAATTTCAATATCAAACTTCAACTTACAGCCTTAAAGAAAGAAGCCAACTCTATTGGACATGAACCCAAGATAAAAAACAACTGATACTCTGAACCAGTATAAAAAGAAAGAATGTGAACTGGTGAGTGAAAACGAATTTATCAATTAGCGAATCCATAAGGTTGACTTCTTTATGAAGGAAATCAAGGACTGTATTAAGAAGCATTTTACTGTGTTCAGATGTCCCGGAGAGCGAATAACTGGTGATCATGACATGAGCTCGATAATGTGAGTGCTCTCTTTTACATCATATTTATATTTCCATTTTGCTGTGATATATGATTATAATAGTATATTGCTTCACCAAATGTCACTAAAGACAAATATAATGCGTATCCAGGCCGAAGGTAAGTGTGTGTGTTACCAGGCGCATTTCAATAATCAACTAAACGAACAAGACATCCAGTAGGTCGAGTTCTATGTGGAGTCACTGGACAATAATTTGATCTACTCGCACCCGCACATCTACGCCAATCAGCGTATAAATGTCGATATGCTGGAAATTTTATTATCAAGAGGAGACTCTGTTCTCATGAAGATGTAGCTTATAGGCGAGCCATCCATCAAGGAAATACTTCGAGAGATTTCGTTCAAGATACTAAAAGGATTATAGTTTTTGCCATATAGAAAGATAAAAGCAGTTTTTAATGCTTTCGAAGAAGCAAATGGATGCATTCCTGGCTTGTATATCGAACCATTTTACTAATAGGCCTACAGTGGACTCGCATTTTTACCCATCAATCTAGTGCTTGAACCACCAGTTGAAATATCCTCAGCGAAGATTCTGCTTAACTACACAACTGGAAGATTCCATGAAGTTAGTTAAATTGTGCGTGTAGATAAACAAAACAATATAATTCATTTCCGGGGTGGCGAGACTGTAGCGATTAGCAATCTAAAGAAAGGGAAAATAGTCAATGTCAGTGGGTATAACTTATCACTAGCAATTAATAACTACTTCTCTCGAGTAAAGCTTAACTGTGAAAAGTTTTTATAGAACTGGGGCATCAAGTTTGAGGGCACTTTTTTCAATACTCCAGCGAGCGTCATTCCTGTAGGATCTATCGCTATGAGAAATTAAACAGAAAAACATTTAAACTAAATAGTTAATCCTATTGCCCGCAATAGTTACAACCACAACTACAGACGCTTCTTTGACGGGTGTGCTTTTGATTTAGTCCTTGAAGCAGAATTGATGTTCATTTTTCCTAGTGACCTTAACAAATAAAGCAAACATATAATATCCTAGTTTTCAAAGCTCAACGAAAAAATGACACTAAAATTAAAACCTTTTCACTTATCATTAAGCTCTTTAGAATCGCGCTAATAGCTAAGTAGAGCCCTATAATCTTTTAACTCAAGCAGTCTCATATATGTTTTGATAACTCCAAAAGAGCTCAACGGCAATTAAAAATAAAACGTAACGCTCTTTAAATAGGAAATGATTAAAAAACAGTTCTACTTTCATTTGATTTCCTACTCTGCCGAGGAAGCTGAAGAGCACGATATTCTGGCCATCCGCAATCTCGCAATTTTGTATTGCAAGATGAGACTGGCCCCATGGCGGATCAAGAATATTCCCTTTGGTGATAAGCCTGTAGTAGCTTGCAATATTGATGTGCAAGAAATAGTTGATGGCAGATACACTATTGCCTTAGTGTTTACTATGAATGCTTTTTTGTCTAAGTTTTGCTGCTTCCACATCATATGTTCAGCCGACCGAGTGTAAGCATCAATTTATAATCTACTACAGCAAGCTCTGTTAAATTTCTTTTCGCATCATAAACGATATCCATATCGAATATTCGTATTCCGGACAGGAGTAGTTTCCTCAGTAATCTAATAACAGAAATCAGTACGCAACAAGTTGACTAATTACTACACTAGTATAGGAAATAGTAATGCAAATACACTTACGTACATCATGATAAGAAAATCGCATCCTATCCGCACATTCTACCAAAGTGACTAGAATCACATAACCAGGATGACAGTGAAGAAGACACAGCTCCTGGCTTGCTCAGTAACAATTTAATTATGTAGACATTCGCGGGTAAGTACTACCTGCAACTGGAGCTAGACGAACCCCCTGTGTAGCTGCATATCCATGAGATTGAAAATGATCCTAGTTTCATACCCAAAATATTAGAGCTCACCGCTAAAATGTGCTATGGCAGCGTGGGAGTGCAGTTTGGTAAGGGGCTCGGATTCTTGGAATTTGCTTCCAAG
>APMI01002570.1_pt1 | contig 52610 bp, 45 predicted proteins | sample 667938 | NCBI WGS metagenome assembly APMI01 (sample SAMN01084076, study PRJNA167559) | wastewater metagenome | biome: Wastewater | place: Denmark: Ejby Moelle, Odense | collected 2011-11-28
AACCAAATAATATGAATGTCTTGCAACTGCGAGACATTTTTTATATTTACTAAAAATTAAAGACAATGTCTGATACTCAAAATTACATTCAAGAAAACAAAGAGAGATTTTTAGAAGAATTAAAAGATTTACTAAGAATAGCTTCTATTTCTGCTGATCCAGCGTACAAAAATGAGGTGCTAAACTGCGCAGAAGCCGTAGCAAAACATCTAAAAAATGCTGGCGCAGATAACGTAGAAATTTGTAAAACTAAAGGATACCCTGTGGTTTTTGGTGAAAAATTGATTGACAAAAAGTTACCTACTGTTTTAGTTTATGGGCATTATGATGTGCAACCAGCAGATCCTTTAGAATTATGGGAAAATGGCCCTTTCGAACCAGTAGTAAAAGCTACAGAACTTCATCCAGAAGGAGCTATTTTCGCAAGAGGTTCTGCTGATGATAAAGGGCAATTTTTTATGCACGTAAAAGCTTTCGAAGCGATGATGGAGACTAATTCTTTGCCTTGTAATATTAAATTTATTATCGAAGGTGAAGAGGAAGTTGGTTCTGTAAGTCTGGCAGATTTTTTAGAGGAAAACAAAGAAAAATTAGCTTGTGATGTAATTTTAATTTCGGATACTCATATTTATTCTAATGAACAACCTACAGTAACTACAGGTTTGCGAGGTCTAAGCTATATGGAAGTAGAAGTAGAAGGTCCAAACAGAGATTTGCATTCTGGGCTTTATGGTGGTGCCGTTCCTAATCCTATTAATGTTTTGGCAGAAATGATTGCTAAACTTCACGATGATGATGGAAAAATTACCATAGATGGATTTTATGACAATGTAGAAATAGTTTCTGCGGAAGACAGAGCAGAAATGAATAAATTAAAAGATAATCCAGAAGAATTCAAAAAATCTATTGGTTTAAGTGGAGTAGAAGGCGAAACTGGTTACACTACTCTAGAAAGAACTTCAATAAGACCAACTTTAGATTGCAACGGAATTTGGGGTGGTTATATTGGTGAAGGTGCTAAAACAGTAATTCCGAGTAAAGCTTTTGCTAAAATTTCGATGAGGCTGGTTCCTTACCAAACTGATGAAGAAATCACCGAAAAATTCACGAAATATTTTGAAAAAATAGCTCCAGCTTCTGTAAAAGTGAAAGTGACTCCGCATCACGGAGGTATGCCATACGTTTTGCCAAGCAATACCAAAGAATTTTTGGCAGCTAAAAAGGCAATGGAAAAAGCATTCGGAAAAGAAGTTTTACCATACAGAAGTGGCGGAAGTATCCCAATTACTTCTTTGTTTGAGAAAATTTTGGGGGCAAAATCTGTTTTAATGGGATTCGGACTTGATTCTGATGCTATTCATTCACCAAATGAACACTATGGTTTGTTTAATTTCTATAAAGGAATTGAGAGTATTCCTTATTTCTTTGAATATTACGTGAAATAAACATCAAAAAATATTAATTTCTCAAAAGCTCTAATTTTTATTAGGGTTTTTTGTTTTTTTACAACTGTCTGCAATTTGTAATCGTGAAAAAAAATATATTTTTTTATCTATTTGTTTGAAAATCATTTTCAACTAAAAGTTTTCGGGAAAAATATTCATTAAATTATCAGACGAAAACAGTCCGAAAAACCTAATATTTGTCATATCTAGATTGAAAAATCCTTTATCTATCGAGTTTATTTGTATATTTATGCAATGAATAATAATAAATTTTTAATATTATGCATGCATAGTATTTTTTTATTTATATTAGCATCCAACAGATAAAAAATCTCAATCATATGAAAATATTAGTTTGTATTAGTAGTGTACCAGATACTACTTCTAAAATTAACTTTACTGCAGATAAATCTGCTTTTGATAAAAACGGAATTCAATGGGTGATTAATCCATTAGATGAATTCGCGCTTACAAAAGCAGTAAAATTACAAGAATCTCAAGGTGCTACCGTAACCATTGTTACAGTAGGAGATGCAGGTGTAGAAGCTGTAATGAGAAAAGCATTGGCAATTGGTGCTAACGATGCTGTAAGAATTAATACAGAACCAAAAGATAGCTTAACCGTTGCAAAAGAAATCGCAAAAGTAGCACAAGAAGGTGGTTTTGATTTAATTCTTTGCGGAAAAGAATCTCTAGATTACAATGGTGGAGCTGTACCTGCAATGGTTGCTCAACTTCTTAATCAACCATTTGTAAATGCTTCTGTAGGATTAGAGGTAAATGGTACAGACGCAAGTGTAGTTAGAGAAATAGAAGGAGGAAAAGAGACCGTTTCTGTGAAACTTCCGGCAGTAGTTGCAGGGCAAAAAGGTTTAGTAGAAGAAAAAGACCTTATTATTCCTAATATGAGAGGAATTATGACGGCTAGAACAAAACCTCTAACAGTGAAAGAACCATCAGAAACAGACGTAAAAGTAAAAGCAGTTTCTTTTGATAGTGTACCAGCTAGAGCTCAAGTAAAATTAGTTTCTGCTGATAATCTAGATGAATTGGTAAGATTACTTCACGAAGAAGCAAAAGTTATTTAACAAATTATTAATCTATTTGAAATTTGAAATTCAAAAAATCTCAAATCTCAAATCTCAAATCTTTTTAAATTATGTCAATTTTTGTATATACAGAAAATATTAACGGTAGTTATAAGAAAGCAGCTTTCGAAGCGGTTTCTTACGCCAAAGCTGTTGCAGATCAATCTGGTACAGATGTAGTAGCAGTAAGCATCAATCCTACAGATAGCGCAGATAATTTATATAAATATGGTGCTTCTAAAGTAATTACACTAAAAAGTGATGCGCTTAAAAACTTTAATGCTAAAGCTTATGCAGAAGCATTATCTACTGTGGTAGATGGTGTGGTAGTTTTACCTCATTCTACAGAAGCAAGTTCTATCGCACCAATGCTTGCCGTAACTAAAAACGCTGCCTTAATCACCAATGCAGTTGCAGTTCCGGAAAGTGTTTCTCCGTTTCAAGTAAAGAGAAAAGCTTTCTCAGGTAAAGCATTTATGATAGCTGAAGCATCTGGAAACCAAGTAATTGTTACTGTTTCTCAAAATTCTTTCGGAGTTAAAGAAAATCCAGTTTCAGGAACCGAAGAAACGAAAGATGTTTCTGTTTCTGCTGACGGAATTACAGTGGTAAGCCAGGAAAAAGCTTCAGGAAAATTAGATTTAAAAGAAGCTGAAATTGTAGTTTCTGCTGGTAGAGGAATAAAAGGGCCAGAAAACTGGGGAATGGTAGAAGATTTGGCCAATACTTTAGGTGCAGCTACCGCTTGTTCTAAACCAGTTTCTGACATCGGTTGGAGGCCTCATAGTGAACACGTAGGGCAGACAGGTAAAGCTATTGCTCCTAATTTGTATATTGCCATCGGTATTTCTGGTGCTATTCAGCATTTAGCAGGTGTTAATTCTTCTAAAACCATTGTGGTAATTAATAATGACGCAGAAGCGCCTTTCTTTAAATCTGCTGATTATGGAGTAGTAGGAGATGCATTTCAAATAATTCCTGCATTAACCGAAAAAATAAAAGCATTAAAAGGACACTAAAATTTGTTTTTAAATAAATTAAAAAATCTGAGAAGTTTTCTCAGATTTTTTTGTGCGATTTATCATCATTAAAAAATCATTGGGCATTAAAAATTATATTTGAGTAAGTAATATCATTTAATAAGAACTTTTTGTGAAATAAATCATCAATTTTAATTAAGAAAATTTCAAATTTCAAATTTCAAATATTAAATTTGAATTATATTTGTAGTCATGGATTATAAAAAATTAATCATTCGCGGGATTTCTTACAGTCAGACTCAATCAGGAGCTTATGCACTGTTATTAGAACATGAAGAAACATCAGTAAAATTGCCTGTAGTTATAGGTAATTTCGAGGCACAATCTATTTCTCTTGGTTTAGAAAAAGATTTGAAACCTCCAAGACCACTCACTCATGACCTATTTTCAAAATTTGTAAATTCTACTCATTATACATTAGATTCTGTTATTATTTACCAAATAATAGATGGCGTTTTCTTTTCTAATCTTAATTTTAAAAATAAAGATAACGGAGAAGAACTCATTTTAGATGCCCGAACTTCAGATGCTGTGGCAATGGCAGTAAGGTTTGACGCTCCTATTTATACCACAGAACAGGTTTTAAATGAGGCGGGAATATTGCTGGAAATTGATCAAAATAGTGAAACTTCATCATCAGAAATTCCTGCTGATAATTCTGACGTTTCTGATTTTAGAAAACTATCTATGGAAGAGCTCAATTCTTTGTTGGAAGATGCTGTAAAAGAAGAAGATTATGATCTAGCAATGGCAATTCAAGAAGAACTTAAAAGAAGAAATAAAAAAATAGATTAGAGAATCTTTCAAAAAAATTAAATAATATAACTACAACTTGTAAAAAGCTTTTGGCTGATTACATTTTGCTAAAAAGCAAAAATTTATGAATATTAAATTAAGATTGACTGCGCTAAGTTTTTTCCAATTTTTTGTTTGGGGAGCTTGGCTTATTACCATTGCCAATTATTGGTTCGGGACTAAACATTGGGATGGAACTAAGTTTGGGGCTGTATTTAGTACTATGGGTATTGCTTCAGTTTTTATGCCTACCATAACAGGTATTATAGCAGATAGATGGATTAATGCAGAAAAAATCTACGGAATTTTACATATTTTGTATGCCGGAGTTCTATTTTATTTACCACAGGTAACCTCACCAGAAAATTTCTTTGTGGTAATGCTGTTAGCTATGATTTTTTATATGCCAACTATTGCATTGGCCAATTCTATTTCATATACATTATTGAAAGACCATCATTATGATGTAGTAAAAGATTTCCCGCCAATTAGAGTTTGGGGAACTATTGGTTTCATTGTTGCGATGTGGATTACCAATTTAACAGGAAATAAGGCAACCGAATACCAATTTTATATTGCAGGAATTGCTGCTATAATCTTAGGATTATATTCATTTGCTTTACCAGCTTGTAAACCACAAAAATTAATTTCTAAAGATTCTTCATTAGTAGAAATTTTAGGATTAAATGCTTTTAAACTTTTCGGAAATTATAAAATGGCATTATTTTTTATATTTTCTATGTTTTTAGGTGGAGCTTTACAACTTACTAATGCTTATGGAGATGTTTTTTTAAGTGAATTTGAGAATTTCCCTAAATATGCAGACTCTTTTGTTGTGAAATATTCTACCATCATTATGTCTATTTCACAAGTTTCTGAAACCTTATTTATATTGGCTATTCCTTTCTTTCTCAAAAAATATGGTATCAAAAACGTAATGTTGATGAGTATGTTTGCTTGGGTTCTTAGATTTGGATTGTTTGGTTTTGGTAATCCTACAACTGGACTTTGGATGATTATTCTTTCTTGTATTATTTACGGAATGGCATTTGATTTTTTCAACATTTCTGGCTCTTTGTTTGTAGAAACCAATACAAACTCAAAAATTAGATCTTCTGCTCAAGGTTTATTTATGATGATGACCAATGGTTTTGGTGCTATTATTGGCAGTGTAACGGCTGGTTGGGCAATAGATAAATTCTTTACTCTAAAGTTTACTACTACAGATAGTTTGGCGAAATTTCTTGATACAACCACCACTAATTCTAAATTTCTAGAATTTATTTCTAAACAAAAAATTGATATTGTAAATGGAACTTTCTCTAAAGAAATAGCTATGAAAGATTGGTCTAATATCTGGTTAGCTTTTGCGGCATATGCCCTAGTAATTGCAGTTTTTTTTGCTCTTATGTTCAAACACAAGCACAATCCAAAAGAATTAGGCGAAGTAAGCCATTAATTTCTTAAAATCATATAAAAGCACACTTTTTTCGAGTGTGTTTTTTTTGTATTTTGGCAGAACAATAAACAATAATTCAAACATGCTGTTAACCGTTTGGTTATAAGTAAATAAAGTATTACCCTATGAAAGAAGTATTCATTGTTTCAGCAGTTAGAACACCAATGGGAAGTTTTTTGGGAAGCCTTTCCTCTGTTCCTGCACCTAAATTAGGAGCAACTGCTATCAAAGGAGCGTTAGAAAAAATTAACCTGGATCCTAAATTAGTTCAAGAAGTTTACATGGGAAATGTTTTGCAAGCTGGCGAAGGACAAGCACCAGCTCGTCAAGCAGCACTTTTTGCAGGGCTTTCTAATGAAACACCATCTACTACCATTAACAAGGTTTGTGCTTCTGGTATGAAAGCTGTAATGATGGCTGCACAATCTATAAAATCTGGCGATCAAGAAATTATTGTAGCTGGAGGAATGGAAAACATGAGCCAAGTTCCACATTATTACAATGCCAGAACTGCCACAAAATTAGGCGATATAAAAATGCAAGACGGAATGCTGGTAGATGGACTTACAGATGTTTATAATAAAGTTCACATGGGCGTTTGTGCAGAAAAATGTGCAGCAGAATATCAATTTTCAAGAGAAGATCAAGACAATTTTGCCATTCAATCTTATAAAAGAAGTGCAGAAGCTTGGGAAGCTGGAAAATTCAAAGAAGAAATAGTTCCGGTAGAAATTCCTCAAAGAAAAGGTGAGTCTATTATTTTCGCTGAAGACGAAGAATACAAATCTGTAAACTTTGACAGAATCAGAACACTACCTACCGTTTTTCAAAAAGAAAATGGTACAGTTACTGCTGCTAATGCTTCTACTCTTAATGACGGAGCTTCTGCTTTAGTTCTAATGTCAAAAGAAAAAATGGAAGAATTAGGTTTGAAACCTTTAGCAAAAATAGTTTCTTATGCAGATGCAGCACACGAACCAGAATGGTTTACTACAGCACCTGCAAAAGCTTTACCAATCGCTCTTAAAAAAGCCAATCTTGATATTTCCGACATCGATTTTTTTGAATTTAATGAAGCTTTTTCTGTGGTAGGTTTAGTTAATAATAAAATTCTAGGTTTAGACGATTCTAAAGCTAATGTAAATGGTGGCGCAGTTTCTCTGGGACATCCTTTAGGAAGTTCTGGCGCTAGAATTATTGTAACATTAATTAATGTTCTTAAACAAAATAATGCAAAATATGGAGCAGCTGCAATCTGTAATGGTGGTGGCGGTGCAAGTGCAATTGTGATTGAAAACTACTAATAAATATTAAATTTTATAAAATTAACCATTAAGATTTTTTAATTTTTTATTATTATCTTAATGGTTTTCTTATTTTTGTCTCTTAAATTTTAGTTTAAGAAAAACGAATGGAACATACAACAATAAAAAACAATCCCAAAATAATGAAAGCTTGGGCTTTCTATGACTGGGCAAATTCTGTTTATTCTCTGGTAATTACTTCTACCATTTTTCCTATTTATTATTCTATTATTACTACCGCTTACGAAAAAAATGAGTTTGTAGCAGAAACAGGAAAATGGATAAAAGTACCTGTAAGAAATGTCATTAATCTTTTTGGGAAAGAATTTCAGCCAGATGCAATTTATGGATATTCTCTTACCATTTCTTTTGTAATTGTAGTTTTATTGTCACCAATTTTATCTTCTTTGGCAGATACCATTGGGAACAAGAAATCATTTTTACAATTTTTTTGTTATTTAGGAGCTACTTCTTGTATGGGATTGGCAATGTTTGTAAATATGAATACAGTCTTTCTAGGACTGCTATTTAGTATTACAGCAAGTGTTGGTTTTTGGGGAAGTTTAGTTTTTTACAACTCATTTTTACCAGATATTGCTACACCAGATAAGCAAGATGCACTTTCTGCTAAAGGATATGTGTATGGTTATATAGGTTCTGTAATTTTAGTAGTTATTTGTTTGGTTCTTATTATGTTTGTAGCTCAAACTCCTAAACAGGCACTTATTTTAACCAGAGTAAGCTTTTTATTGACTGGTGCGTGGTGGTTTGGTTTTTCTCAATACACCTTCAAATATTTACCTAAATTTGGTGAAGTAAAAGACCAGTTGCCAAAAGATCTAGTACTTTTAAATTTAAAAAATATTTTCAAAAGTCATAAATGCAATGGTGGTTTTGTAGAAGTTCTAAAAGATAATATAATTTTTTACAAAGAGATAGTAAAAGAAAGTTTTAGAGAGTTATTTAAAGTTGGAAATGAGCTATTTAGAGCAGGTAATATAAAGTATTTTCTAATAAGTTTTTTCTTCTATAGTGTAGGCATGCAAACCATATTTTTGATGGCAACTCTTTTCGGAAAAAGTGAAATCAATTTGCCACAAGATAAACTAATAATGACGCTCCTTCTTATACAAATAGAAGCAATTATAGGAGCCGTTTTCTTTTCTAAATTATCCAAAAAAATAGGAAACAAAAATGTAATTAGTATTACCATTATACTTTGGATTTTAGCGTGTCTATCTGCTTATTTCTTAAAAAGTGAAAATCCCAATGTAGAATATCAATTTTACGGAGTAGCAGCAGTTATTGGTCTTGTAATGGGAGGAATACAATCTATGTCTCGTTCTACTTACAGTAAATTATTACCAAGCGATTCTATGGATAACACCACTTATTTTAGTTTTTATGATGTATTAGAAAAACTTGCCATCATTTTAGGAACATTTATTTTTGCCCTATTAATAGACAATTATACTGATATTAGGCTATTCTTCTTAAAAGATTTTTCAGTGAAATTACCTACAACATCTGGGATGAGATTTGCCTCACTTTCTATGGCAATATTCTTCGCTCTAGGATTAATTTTTATAAGATTTTTGAAAGAAAAAAAAATAGAATCCAAAGGATAAAAATTTCATCTAAAATATAAATTAATCAAGAACCTCAATTTTGAGGTTCTTTTTTTATAATCATTTCATAAAGTTTTTAAAAAAATAATTCCGTATTTTTGTAAGTCTTGAATTTTTTCACTTTGTCAAAGTTTTAAATCTTTGACAAAGTCTATTTTAATTAATGAAAATGAGTACAGAAAAAGAATACATCGAAATATACGGAGCCAGAGAACACAATCTGAAAAACATCAATGTAAAAATTCCTAGAAATGAGCTAGTTACCATTACCGGACTATCAGGTTCAGGGAAATCTTCTCTTGCTTTTGATACTATTTTTGCGGAAGGACAGCGTCGTTACATCGAAACTTTTTCTGCCTATGCTCGTCAGTTTTTGGGCGGTCTTGAACGTCCTGATGTTGACAAAATAGAAGGGCTATCTCCTGTAATTGCCATCGAACAAAAAACCACCAATAAAAATCCACGTTCTACAGTGGGCACCATTACAGAATTATATGACTTTTTGAGATTACTTTTTGCTAGAGTTTCAGATGCTTATTCTTTAGAAACTGGTGAAAAAATGGTAAGCTATACTGAAGAACAAATTCTGGAAACCATCAAAGAAAATTACAAAGGCGAAAAAGTTTTGCTCCTCGCTCCAGTAGTACGTTCCAGGAAAGGACATTACCACGAACTTTTCGTGCAATTGGCGAAAAAAGGATATTCACAAGCCAGAATTGATGGAGAATTGCAAGATATTGAATATGATTTAAAACTAGACCGTTATAAAACTCATGACATAGAAGTAGTGATTGACCGATGGATTATCGGCGAAAATGCTACGGAAATCAGAATGCCAAAATCGCTTAAAACAGCTTTGCAAATGGGAGATGGAGTAGTGATGGTACAAAAATTTGGTTCGAATGATTTTCAGTATTTTTCAAAAAATTTAATGGATGCTGAGACAGGGAACGCATTACCGATTCCAGAACCGAATACTTTTTCTTTTAACTCTCCGAAAGGAAGTTGCCCAACTTGTAAAGGTCTGGGAACGATTAAGAAAATCAACGAAGAGTTTTTGGTAGAAAACCCTAATTTTTCTATTAATCAAGGTGCTTTATTGCCGCTCGAAATTCTGAAAGGAAACAAATGGTTAATCACTCAAATCAAAAATATTTTAGAAATTTTCGGGCTTGGGTTAAATACTTCATTCAACGAAATTCCTCGTGAAGCGATTGAATATATTTACTATGGCTGCCAAAAAGAATTTACTGCAGATTTGAAATATGCAGGAATTTCCAAGAAAATAAAAATCAATTTTGAAGGTTTAATTCCTTATCTAGAACAAATTGTAGATGACAAAGAAAACTACGATGCAGTTCTTATCGAAAGGCAATTTACCACCGAAGAAACCTGTCCAGAATGTAATGGAGCAAGACTTCAAAAAAGCAGTTTAGCTTTTAAAATTGACGGAAAAAATATTGCTGAAATCAATGCTTTGAGTTTATTAGATTTAAAAGAATGGCTTAAAGAAATCAATGGAAAATTCAGCGAAAAAAATAAAATCATCGCCAATGAAATTCTAAAAGAAATTGAAACCAGATTGCAATTTTTACTAGATGTTGGTTTAGATTATTTGAGTCTCAATAGAAGTTCTAAAACACTTTCTGGTGGCGAATCCCAAAGAATTCGTCTCGCTACGCAAATTGGTTCGCAATTGGTGAATGTACTGTATATTTTAGACGAACCTTCCATTGGTTTGCACCAAAGAGATAACGAAAGATTGATTGCTTCCCTCAAAAATCTTCGAGATATTGGGAATTCTGTTCTCGTAGTAGAGCACGACAAAGATATGATTCTAGAAGCAGACTACGTTTTAGACATCGGACCTAGAGCTGGGAAATACGGTGGCGAAATTCTTTGGCAAGGACGACCAAAAGATTTAATAAAAGCCAATACCATTACCGCAGATTATCTCACAGGAAAAAGAAATATAGAAATCCCAAAAGAAAGAAGAAAAGGAAACGGAAAATTTTTAAAATTGAAAGGTGCAACCGGAAATAATCTAAAAAATGTAAATCTCGAAATTCCTTTAGGAAAATTAGTAGTTGTTACAGGAATTTCAGGAAGCGGAAAATCTTCTTTGATTAATGGAACTTTGTACCCTATTCTCAACAAACATTTTTACAGAGCAGTTCAGGAACCTTTGCCTTACAAAAAATTTGAAGGCATTGAAAATATCGACAAAATTGTAGATGTAGATCAAACGCCAATTGGTAGAACACCGCGTTCTAATCCTGCAACTTACACCGGAATGTTCACCGATATTAGAAACCTTTTTGCAGAATTGCCAGAATCTAAAATCCGTGGTTACAAAGCGGGAAGATTCTCTTTCAATGTAAAAGGCGGAAGATGCGAAACATGTCAAGGTGGAGGCTTAAAAGTCATTGAAATGAACTTTTTACCTGATGTTTACGTGCATTGTGAAACCTGCAACGGAAAACGTTTTAATAGAGAAACGCTAGAAGTTCGCTACAAAGGAAAATCGATTTCTGATGTTTTGGAAATGACGATTGATGAAGCGGTAGATTTCTTCCAACCGATTCCTAAAATTTATGCAAAAGTGAAAACTTTGCAAGATGTTGGTTTAGGTTATATTACGCTTGGTCAACAATCTACTACGTTAAGTGGAGGAGAAGCGCAACGTATAAAATTGGCTACAGAATTGGCGAAAAAACAAACAGGAAACACGCTTTATATTCTTGACGAACCAACTACTGGTTTACATTTTGAAGACGTAAAAATCTTGATGGAAGCCATAAATCAATTGGTAGAATTGGGCAATTCTTTTATTATTATTGAGCATAATTTAGATGTCATAAAATTGGCAGATCACATTATAGACATTGGTTTAGAAGGCGGAAAAAACGGTGGAGAAATCATTGCAACCGGAACTCCCGAAGAAATTGTGAAAAGTAAAAAATCTTTGACGGCAAAGTTTTTGAAGAAGGAGTTAGAACAGTAATGTCATTGTGAGGAGTTGCAAAGCAACGACGAAGGAATCTTGATTGCTTCACTACTCTGCGTTTCGTTCGCAGTGACGGCAGTTTGTCTTTGCGAGGAACGAAGCAATCTCTAGAATTTAAAAAAAACTATGAAACCAGGCTTTATCTACATTCTCACCAACAAAAATAATACAACACTTTACGTTGGTGTTACTTCGCATATCGTTAAAAGAATTAACCAGCATAAAGACAAAGTTTTTCCAGAAAGTTTTAGCGCAAAGTATAATCTAAACAAATTGGTTTACTACGAAGCTTTTCAGGAAATAGGTGATGCAATTGGTAGAGAAAAGCAAATAAAAGGAGGTTCTCGTCAAAAGAAATTAGATTTAATCAATTCTAAAAATCCAGAATGGAAAGATTTGTATGATGAAATTGTTGAAAATTTTTCAAACCTAAATTTTCCTTTTTAATTAGTCTTTGCGAGGAGGAGTGAAGCGACGACGAAGCAATCTGTTGAAATAATTTCAAAAACTGACATAAATTATGGAAAACCACAATTTTAGTTGTGGTTTTTTTGTTATTTTTGAAACAAAAACATAATTATGACACAAATTAACAGAGGTTCAGAATGGAGAAAATGGGATTTGCATGTACATACTAAAGGAACAAATAAGAATGACCAATTTATATCAAAAAATTTAGATGAATTTTTCAATATTTTTTTCAAAAAAGCGTATGAAAATAAAATTGAAGCTATTGGTATTACAGATTATTTTTCAATAGATAGATACAAAGATGCTGTACAATATGTTTCTGAAATTGAATCAAAAATAGATTCTTTGACACAAGCTAAATTATTCAGTAATGATGAGATAGCCTTCATTAAATCAATATTTTTATTCCCTAATGTGGAGTTAAGGATTTCTCCGACAACTAAAAAAGGGAAATTTATTAATTTACATTTTATCTTCAACCCTAATATTATTGATCAACTTGCAAATGAATTTTTCAATAAAATATCAAATGCAGAAAATTATTTAATGAATTATGATTCAATATGTAATTATGCTAAATCTATAAATAACAATTTGAATTCAGATCAATTGTATAAATATGGAATTGATAATTATAATATAGAGTTTGGAAAGATTAAAACTTTTTTAGAAGTAAATAAATTAATAAGAGAAAATGCAATAATTGCAATAAGTAGTAAGTCTAATGATGGTGTATCAGGCTTAAAAGATTATTATGAAGAGTTTGAAAATGAAGGAGGTAGTTTATTAGGTACGATAAAATCTATTTATAAAATATCTAAAATAATATTTTCAAATGCTCCGTCTGATAAAGAATATTTTTTAGGTAAAAAAACTTCAATTGAGGAAGTTGTTAGTCATACTGGCTCACTAAAACCTTGTATAGTTGGTTGTGATGCTCATAAAGAAGAAGATTTGTTTAGTCGTTTCACTTGGATAAAAGCTCAACCAACTTTTGAAGGTTTAAAACAAATTATTTATGAACCAGAAGAGAGGGTCAAAATTCAAAATGAAATTCCCGAAGCTGAAAAATTAGATAATTTGATGATTGAAAAAGTTACGTTCACTTCATCAGAAAACCGTTTTACTAATGAATCAATTTATTTCAATAAAAATCTAAATGTAATTATTGGTGGAAAATCTTCAGGCAAGTCTATTTTGTTATACGAAATTGCAAAAACACTTTATGCAAACAGTTCAGATGAAGTCCTACAATATAGAGATGTTACCGATGGAAACATTAAAGATTTATACAACTTAAACGAAATTTCAAAAGACAAAAAAGATGAAAAGTATAATTTTAAGGTAGATTTATTTTCAGGGAGTTCACAAAATTTAAAAGACAGAAGTTATAATTCAAGTATTTTACCCAGCATTAAATACATTCCTCAAAATCATTTATCCAATTTGGTTGATAGAAGCCGAAAAAATGGTGGAACTTTGAAAAAATTAATACGAAATTTGATTTTAGAAGATGATGAATATCAGTTGAAATATGATGAATTTGTAAAACAGGCAAAACGGAATGATGAACAACGAGAAAAAGATATCGATTATTATTTTACATTAAAGAATGAGTTAACAAAAAAAGAAGTTGAGCTTCAAACAAAAGGTGACACCAAAGCTTTAAAAGAAGGAATTGAACACAACAAACATAAAATAACACAACTAAACAAAGATTTTTCAGAAAATGAGCAAACAGAATACACAGCATTTGTTGAAAAGTTAAACGCTATAAAAATTCAGGAAAATAATATTAATTCGGATTATGAAAAACTAGACGGATTTCAATCTGAATTAAAACGTACCTTAATAGAGCTTGCAAACAAAAAGAAAATTGTTTTAGATACTTTACAAAACGAAAGTATTAAAAATGAATTTACTTCTAAATTGCAATTTTTAGATGATGCAGTTTCGTCAATTAATGAAATTTCAACAGAGTTTGGTAAAACAGATGAAAATAAATACATTCCGACTTCTTTATTTACATCTACTTTAAAAACTATTTTGGAGGATAAAGAAAAGATTGAACAGGATTTAAAACCATATAATGATAAATTAGAAAATCAAAAACAGGTATCCGCAATTCAGAAAAGCATAAGTGAGGATGAAGCAAAAGTTGCTGCAATTGAACAGTTTGTAAAGGAAGTTGAAACATCAAAAGCTGCAATTATTACTCAAAAAGAAAAGTTATTTGTCGATTTTGAAGCAAATTATCAATTGTACGATAAAATCATTGAAGATTTAAAACCAAGAATTTCTAATTTGCAAAGTGGAACTGATAAAATTGAAATAAAGCCAAGTGTAAAATATAATTTTCCAAAGTTTAGAAGACTTGTAGATAATCTATTCGATAACAGAGGGCTTAATAATAACGGATTCAAGTATCTTTATCAATACCAATCGGAAAATCCAAAATCAGCTTTGTCAGACGTTGAGATTTCATTAGTAATTCAAGATTTAAAAGAAATTTTCAATAAAATAGTGAATAATCAACTAACACCTAAAGGCGGAAATGATAAAAAAAGTGCCATCAAAAAAATATTTACTGATTTCTTTTTTGACCATTGGGACGTAAATTCTCAAGACGATGATATACATAAAATGTCCACTGGAAAAGCTAGTTTTATTTTGTTAAAACTGATAATAAAATTAAGCAAAGACAATGGTCCAATTTTAATAGATCAACCAGAAGATAATTTAGATAATCGTTCCGTTTCAAAAGAATTAGTTGAATTTTTAAAAGAAAAGAAAAAAGAACGCCAGATAATTTTAGTAACACACAATCCAAATATTGTTGTAAATGCTGACGCTGAAAACATTATTGTTGCAAACCAAAAAGGACAAAATGACATAGAAAGTACAAGTGATTTCCACTTCGATTATATAAATGGTGCTTTAGAAGATACTTTTCCTAAAAATACAGACATCAAAGATTTACTAAAATCAATGGGTATTCGAGAACATATCGCAGAAATTGTTGAAGGAGGAAAAGAAGCATTTAAAAAGCGTGAAGAAAAATATGGTTTTATATAAATTGTATTTAAATTTTATCTTTGTTTGAATTTAATAAATTAAAAAAAATGCCACTACTTTTTTCTTACGGAACATTACAATTAGAACAAGTACAACTAGAAACCTTTGGCAGATTGTTAAAAGGTGAAAAAGATATTCTAGAAGGTTATCAATTAACCATGATAGAAATTACCGATGCTGAAGTTTTGAGGAAAAGTAATCAACAGTTTCATCCGATAATTAGTTTTTCTGGTGATGAAAAAGACCAAGTAGAAGGTGTACTTTTTGAAGTGACAGAAGAAGAAATTTTGCAAGCTGATGAATATGAAGTAGATGATTATAAAAGAGTAGAAGTGACTTTTAAATCAGGAAAAAATGGATATATTTACATTGAAAATAAAAATCTATGAATCCATTTTTAGATATTACACTTCGTTCTCTTGCGGTTTACCTTTTTATGATTCTCGGTTTAAGAATTTTTGGTAAGAACCAACTTTCTCAGCTTAATGCAGGAGATATTATTCTGCTTTTATTGATTTCTAATGCTGTTCAAAATGCAATGGTAGGTCAAGATACTTCTTTGCAAGGCGGTTTGGTTGCGGCTTTGGTTTTGTTTTTGTCCAATTTCGGATTAAAAAAATTGATGTTTAAAAATTCTAAAATTAAAGATTTAATAGAAGCTGAACCTGTAATTCTAGTAAAAGACGGAATTCTAGACAAAAATGCTCTCAACAAAAGCGAAATCACAATAGATGAATTAGAAGAATCTGTGCGTGAACATGGTGTAGAAACCATTTCTGAAGTAAAATTGGCAATTTTAGAAGTTGATGGAAATATAAGTGTGGTTTCTTTTGATAAGAATAATCAGACCAATTTTACGAGACATAAAAAGAAGAAAAATATCCGTAGAAAACTTTAGATTTCTAATCAAACTCTTCAACCTAAAAAAAATGAACTACGAATTAAGAGAAATGCTGCCAGAAGATGGAGCTCAGGTTTTACAAATTTTCGAAGAAGGAATTGCAGGCGGTAATGCAACTTTTGACAAAGAAGTTCCTACTTGGGAATATTGGGACAAAAACCATTTTAGCGTCTGTAGATTTGTAGCAGAAGATGATAACAATAATGTGGTAGCTTGGGCTGCTCTGAAACCTGTGAGCAACAGAGAATGCTTCAATGGAGTAGCAGAAGTGAGTATTTATATTACCAATTCTGCTCAAGGCAAAGGTTTGGGCAAAGTTTTGCTTCAAAAATTAATCATCGAAAGCGAAAAAAATGGCTTTTGGATGCTACAATCGGGGATTTTTCCTGAGAATATTGCCAGTCTTAGAGTTCACGAAAGTTTAGGGTTTCGAACTGTTGGCCATCGAGAAAAAATTGGACAAATGAACGGGGTTTGGCGAGATATTATCTTAATGGAAAGAAGAAGTAAAAACATATAATTTTTGCAAAAAAACGAGTTAAATTTAATATTCGTATTTTTGCAAAAAATTTAGACTATGCCTTTAAAAGCCGTACTGTTTGATATGGATGGAGTAATTGTAGATACGGAACCTCTTCACCGAAAAGCATATTTCCAAACTTTCAAAGATTTAAACATCAGTGTTTCAGAAGAATTCTATACCTCTCTTACTGGTACTTCTACCAAAAAAGCGACAAGTATGATTAAAGAGGCATTTAATTTGGAGGTTTCTCCAGAAGAAATTGCTACTTCTAAAAGAAAATATTTTAAGCAATACTTTGATACAGATCCTGATTTTGATTTACTTCCTGGAGTTAGAGAATTAATTATCAATTACTACGAAAATAATATTAAATTAGTTCTGGCTTCATCTGCAAGTATGAATACCATTAATTGGGTTTTTGATAAATTTGATATTGGCAAATACTTTATGGGAAAAATAAGTGGAGCAGACCTAGAAGAATCTAAGCCTAATCCTGAGATTTTTATAAAAGCCGCAGAAATTGCTGACGAACCAAGGGAAAATTGTATGGTAATAGAAGATTCTACTAACGGAATTATTGCTGCACACCGTGCAGGAATTTTTTGCGCGGCCTATAAAAGTGAACATTCTAAAATGCAGAAATATGATTTAGCAAAAATAACCACCACAGACTTTTCTGAATTAGAACCTCAAAAAATAGAGAAATATTTTAACTAAAAGCCAACATTTAGTTGGATGCTATATTTTTTTAACTACATTTCTATTGAGATAGCTCGTATAGTCTGGTACTTCTGCTACATATTCTGAATGCATAAACGGAGAAGAAAGAATAAAATCTGCGGTAGCAGCATCACAAGCCATAGGAATATTCCATACTACACAGAGTCTTAGAAGTGCTTTTACATCGCTATCATGCGGTTGAGCTTCCATAGGATCCCAAAAGAAAATTACAATATCTATTTCGCCTTCTGCGATCATAGAACCTAATTGTTGGTCACCACCAAGTGGACCGCTCATTACTTTTTTTACATTGACGCCTAGAAAATCAGAAATTAATTTTCCTGTTGTTCCTGTTGCTATTAACTGATGCTGAGAAAGTATTTCTCTATGTTTTTTTACCCAACTTAGCAATTCATCTTTTTTGTGATCGTGTGCTACCAAAGAAATCGTTTTAGTAGCTTTTAAAACTCTAGTATTCATCTTAAATTTTAATCAAAATTAATAAAAAAAGCAGAACCAAAGTTCTGCTTTATCATTTATTTATAAAGAATTAATGACTGCTTAAATATGCAGCAGTACTGCTTCTGTCTGCATGCATAGCATCTTTACCTTCTTGCCAATTGGCTGGGCAAACTTCTCCATATTTTTGTACGTGAGTGTAAGCATCTATTAGCCTTAAATATTCTGCTACATTTCTACCAAGAGGCATATCATTTACACTTTCGTGGAAAATTTTACCTTCTTCATCTATTAGATAAGTAGCTCTATAAGTTACATTAGAACCTGTAAATGCTTCATTACCTTCTTCATCATACTCAAATTCTTGATCTACAATGCCTAAGATGTTGGCCAATTGTCTATGTGTATCTGCCAAAAGAGGATAAGAAACTCCTTCAATACCTCCTTGGTTTTTCGGAGTATTTAACCAAGCGAAGTGTACTTCGTTGGTATCACAAGAAGCTCCAATTACAATGGTGTTTCTGTTTTTAAACTCATCTAATGCTGCTTGAAAAGCATGCAATTCTGTAGGGCATACAAAAGTGAAATCTTTTGGATACCAAAATAATAAAACTTTAGTTTGCTTATTTACTGCTTCATCTAAAATGTTGATTCTCTGATTCTCACCTGACTTTGAGATTGCATCAACTGTTACGTTTGGGAATTTTTTTCCTACCAATGCCATATTTCTTACTTTAAAATTTAACCACTGCAAAATTACAAAAAATATAAATTTTTAACCGAAATATGTGATTTATAATATCTATTAACGAAAAAAGAACTCTTAGCCTAACCAAAAGTTCTTTTTTATTGTTTTAATATTCAATATTTTTATTGAAATTTTTCTAGTAATTCTTTTATTCTTCTCATAGCTTCTCTTAGTTCAGCTTCTGAAGCTGCGTAAGAAAATCTGATACAGTTTTTATCTCCGAAGCTTACCCCTCCTACAGAAGCTACGTGAGCTTTTTCTAATAAAAACATTGCAAAATCATCAGAATCATTAATTTCTACACCGTCTAGAGTTTTACCTAAATAATAAGAAATATCTGGGAAGAAATAGAAAGCCGCTTTTGGCAAATTTACTTTAAAACCTGGCACTTCTTTTAACAATTCATACACTAGATTTCTACGTTTTTCGAAACTTTCTACCATATAATAGTAATCTTTCGGGTCGGTTTCTAATCCTACAATAGAAGCTCTCTGTGCTACAGTATTTGCACCACTGGTAACCTGACCTTGCAACTTATCACAAGCGTCTGCTAACCACTGCGGACAAGCAGAATATCCAATTCTCCATCCCGTCATAGCAAAAGCTTTAGACATCCCATTAATTACTGCAGTTTGATTAAAAACTTGCGGAAATTCTGCAATAGACACGTGCTCACCATCATAATTGATGAATTCATAGATTTCATCAGAAATAATCACCACATCTGGATATTTCGCCATTACATTTGCGATTTTTTCTAATTCTTCTCTGGTATAATAACTACCTGATGGATTACAAGGTGAACTGTACAATACTGCCTTCGTTTTTGGAGTGATGGCAGCTTCTAATTGTTCTGCTGTCATCTTAAATTCAGTATCAATATTGGTTTCAATAAAAACAGAAACACCACCATTAATTTTCACCATTTCATCATAAGAAACCCAATATGGAGCTGGCAAAATTACTTCGTCTCCTTCATTTACCAAAGCCGCTAAAACATTGAAAATGTTTTGTTTGGCGCCATTTGCTACACAAATTTGAGTCGGTTTATAATCTAGATTGTTATCACGTTTAAGCTTATTTACAATGGCTTTTCTTAATTCTAAAAAACCTGGAACAGGAGAATAGTGGCTATAATTTTCATTAATAGCATCAAACGCTGCCTTCTTAATATTATCTGGCACATCAAAATCTGGTTCTCCTAGTGTAAGCGAAATTACATCTATTCCTGCTGCTTTCATATCTCTCGCTTTGTTACTCATTACAAAGGTCTGAGAATAACTTAATCTGTTTAATCTGTCCGAAACTCTGCTCATAATCATTATTTAATTGGTACAAATATAGACTTTTTAACTAAATTTTCTAAAAAAAGCAGATGAAAAATCCTTAATTTTGTACAAAATTTATAAAATGTCAGTTCAAATTATTAATAAATACTTTCCCAATCTATCTGAAGAGCAAAAATCTCAGTTCCAGCAATTAGAAAATCTCTACAAAGATTGGAATGAAAAGATTAACGTAATTTCTAGAAAAGATATTGATGAATTCTACGAAAGACACGTTCTTCATTCTTTGGGAATTGCAAAAATTATGGATTTTGCAGATGGCACTAAGGTTCTTGATATAGGAACTGGCGGCGGTTTTCCTGGGATTCCTTTGGCTATTTTGTTTCCAAATACAGAATTTACTTTGGTAGATTCTATTGGTAAGAAAATTACAGTGGTAAAAGGTGTAGCAGAGAGTCTTGGCCTTAAAAATGTGAAAGCATACCACGAAAGGGCCGAAAAAATTAAAGACAAATTCCATTTTGTGGTGAGTAGGGCTGTTACACAAATGCCTGTTTTTTTGCTTTGGTTGAAGGGGAAATTTGAAAAAGAACAGTTTAATCCAAAACACAATGGTGTTTTTTATTTAAAAGGTGGTGATTTGGGCGAAGAATTAGCCGGAATAAAATGTGAAATTTTCAACCTAAAAAATCACTTCGACGAGGAGTTTTTTGACACCAAAAAAGTTGTATATTTATCAAAAGGAAATTTTAATAATTAATGTATTGAAAATGAAAAACTTAATCAAAATCAGTTTATTTGCATTACCAATCTTATTTGGGATTTACTCTTGTGACAATAATAGAGATAATTATGACGAAATAGAAAGTATTTCTCCTTTTAAAATTGATAGTGTAAAAATAGCACAAACAGAAATGGACGTTTTTACCGTGCAAACCATCAAAACATATTCTACATATCCTAACGGTTGTACTGGTTTCTATGATTATAACTACGAAAAAGATGACCTTGATAGATATGTTACTACCTACGCCTACAAATTAAAAAATGCAAATTGCACGCAAGCAACCAGAGTAGGAACTAATGGTATAAACTTTAGACCAGAAGTTAGAGGAACTTACACTTTTAAATTTTGGAACGGAAAAGATGCCAACAATAATAATGTTTGGATAGAGAAAACCATTGTTGTAAAATAAATAAATGAGAAAACTACTAACCATTGTCTTTATTTTTCAAGCATTTTTAGCTTTTTCGCAAAAAATTGTTTGGACAGAAAATTTTAAATTAAATTGGAGTCATTTCAGATCTCCTCAAAATACGATGAAAACTGATACTACAGTTGTTAGTTATTCGTCTTGTGGTTTAAAATATACTGCTTATAAAGACAAAACATACAACAGACTTTTAATAAAAATAGATGCTACTTTCGATCCCAGTAAATCTTGGAAAAGTCCTTCTAAAACTAAAAATTTAAAAATTAATCACGAACAAGGACATTTTGACATCGCAGAATTATATGCAAGAAAACTGAGAAAGGAATTCAAAGAAAATGTAAAAACAGAGAAAGATTATCAGTTCAAATTCAAGTTAATTTATCAAATGCTTTATGGTGAATTTTTAGATTATCAGAATTATTATGACAAAATCACCAAACGTGGTACGGATACTGCTAAACAAAATGAATTAGAAGCCGAAATCAAAGGTCAGCTCAAAAAATTAGAAGCTTATAGAAACTAAATCTTGAAACAAAAATTCTTACAAAAAGTAATAACGGAAACTCTCGAAAAATCAACAGATTTATCGGGTTTTTCATTCGTTATTCCTGGAAGAAGACCTATCGTTTTTATCAAAGAAATTCTAAAAGAAAAAAATTATAATGGTATTTTACCAGAATTCTTCACCATAGACGAATATCTTAAAATTATTGCAGACAAGCAAGAAACCAAAGGAATTGCACTCTGGTTAATGGCTTATCAAACATATTCTGAAATATACAATGATGAAGATTTTTCTGGATTTTTAAAATGGTTCCCAACAGTGCAAAAAGATTGGGACGATATGAAAAAATTCCATGGAAATGATCAAGAAATTCTACAGTGGATGCTGGCAGAAGAACGCATCAAAAACTGGGGAGAAAATCTAGGTGATGAAGATGGAGCAAGACGAAAAAACCTTAATTTTTGGCGAAAAATGAATGTTTTCCTCCCGAAATTAGAAGAAAAATTAAACGAACAAAATTTGGCAACTGCAGGAATGCTTCACGAAATTGCAGAAAAAAATCTTGAAAAATTTTGTGAAAACTCTAAAAATAGAGTAGTATTCGTTGGTTTTAATGCCTTCACTCCTGTAGAAGAAAAATTAGTTAAAACCTTTTTACAATGGGATAAAGCAGATATTTATTTTCAAGGAGACGAGTACTATTTTAAAGATGAAAGGCAAGAAGCAGGTAAATTTTTGAGAGAATACAAAACTTGGAAAGAATTCAATGAATTTAGAAGTTTTAACTGGATTGAAAACGAGTTTTCTGAACCGAAAAACATTAAAGTATATGAAGTTTCTGGTAATATTGCGCAGACCAAAGTTTTGCCAGAAATTCTATCAGAAATTAAACTTAAAAACCAAGAATCAAACGCAATTAATAGCGTCTCTGAAAATGATATTGCAGTAGTTTTATTAGACGAAAACCTGCTTCCTGCAACTTTAGATTCACTTTCATCTACTGATAAGTTGAATATTACGATGGGATTTCCGTTGAAAAATTTGGCTTTTTCTAATGCAATGAAGAAGCTTTTTAACCTTCAAAAACAGTTAGAAAAAAATTCTTCATCTTATTATTACAATGATGTTTTGCCAATTTTGGAAGAATTACCCAAAAACCAAGAAGATGAAAAATTAATCAAAAATTTTGTTTCTGCATTGGAAGAAAGAAATATGGTTTATCTTTCTAAGAAGCAATTAGATGAACTTTTGGGTGGAATTTCATTTTATGATTTATTCAAAAAACAAAATTCAAAAGATTTATTAGATACTTTAATTAAATTCTGTAAAGAATTAAAATACAAAGAAATAGATGATGTGCAATACGAAAATATTTCTCATTTTGAAAAGAATTTCATCATCCTTAAAAACCAATTAGAACCACATCATTACGAAGTAAAAATAGAGACTTTAGAAGTCCTCATCAATCAACTCATTAATTCTGAAACTATTGATTTTGTAGGAGAACCATTGGAAGGTTTACAATTAATGGGACTTTTAGAAACTCGACTTTTAAATTTTAAAAACATCATTTTGCTTTCTGCCAACGAAGGAAAATTGCCTTTAGGAAATTCACAAAATACCTATCTTCCTTTTGATGTAAGGAAGCAGTTTAATCTGCATACTTTTTTAGAAAATGATGGAATTTATGCTTATCACTTTTACCGATTTCTACAAAATGCAGAAAATATCTTCCTGCTTTACAATGCTTTAGGTTCTGGTGTAAATACTGGTGAAAAAACCAGATTTATTACTCAAATTGAAATGGAATCTCACCATAACATTGAGCATATTATTATAGAAAACACTTCAGAACCCATCAATCAGGAACCAATGACCATTCCTAAAACCGAAAGTGTTTTAGAAAAATTACAAGAATGGAAAGAGCGAGTTTCGGCTTCTCATTTGGTTACTTATCTCTATAATCCTATAGATTTTTACTTAGAAAAAGTTTTGGCAGCCAAGGAATCTGCAGAAATTGAAGAAGAACTTTCTCAGAGAAATTACGGAACTTTAGTACATTATGCTTTAGAATATTTATACGGAAAAATAATTGGTAAAAAACTAATAAACAGCGATTTAGAGAATTTAATTCAACAAATAGACAAAGCTATTAATTACTCCATAGAAAAGCTAAAACATCAACCAGAATTCTACCAAAAAGGAATGAATTTCGTACACAAACAAATTGCAAAAAGGGTAGTGGAAAGTGTTCTAGAATATGATTTGAATTTATTAAAAGAAGGAAATTCTTTAGAAATTATTGGTTTAGAAAAAAAGATTGAGGATGTAAATTTCTATCTTAATGAAGAAAAGACAGATTTTGTTACTTTTTACGGTTTTATAGATAGAGTAGATTTACTCAACGGAAATCTTAGAATTATAGATTACAAAACGGCAAAAGCTAAAGATTTAAGAATCAGCGTAAAAGAAGACCGAAAAGAGACTCTTTTCTTTAATGATAAATACAAGCAAGCGCTTCAACTGTGTATTTACCAATATTGTGTAGAAAATATGTCAGAATTTAAAGAATTCAGTATTGAAACTGGAATTTGGAGTTTTGCAGAAGTGAAAAATGGTGTACAAAATGTAGAAATAAAAGATGGAAATCTAGAAGATGCACTACAATCTATCCGAAATTTAATTTTAGAAATTCTAAACCCAGAAGTTCCATTTACAGAGAAAATTCACGAAAAATGGAATTAGATTCAAAACTACTAGTCAAGTAAACATTCATTTGTCATTCCGAAGGAATCTAGATATATCTTATTTTGTAGTGTAGAGATTCTTTCAGAATGACAAAATTGAAGCTATTTAACCAAACGCATTAATTCCTGTAATATCCATACCTGTAATGAGAAGATGTACATCGTGAGTTCCTTCGTAAGTGATTACAGATTCTAGATTGGCAGCATGTCTCATCATCGGGAAATCTCCTACAATGCCCATTCCGCCGAGAATTTGTCTAGATTCTCTTGCAATATCAATTGCCATTTTTACATTATTTCTTTTCGCCATCGAAATCTGAGCAGGAGTAGCTTTATGGTCATTTTTTAGAACGCCTAATTTCCAAGAAAGTAACTGAGCTTTTGTAATTTCGGTTAAAAATTCTGCTAATTTTTTCTGTTGAAGTTGGAAACTAGCAATAGGTTTTCCAAACTGAATTCGCTCTTTAGAATACTGAACAGCAGTGCAATAACAATCAATAGCAGCACCAATAACACCCCAAGAAATGCCATATCTGGCAGAATTTAAGCAGGAGAGTGGTCCTTTTAATCCTTCGACATTGGGCAATAAGTTTTCTTTAGGAACTTTCACGTTATTAAATACCAATTCGCCAGTTTTAGAAGCACGCAAAGACCATTTATTATGCGTTTCGGGTGTTGTAAAACCTTCAAAACTGCGTTCTACAATCATCCCTCTTACTTTTCCGTCTTCGCCTTTAGCCCAAACTACGGCAATATCACAAAGTGGAGCATTGGTAATCCACATTTTAGCACCATTTAACAAAAAATAATCTCCCATATCTTTGTAATTGGTTTCCATTCCTCCTGGATTAGAACCGTGATTTGGCTCTGTAAGACCAAAAGCACCAATCATTTCACCAGAAGCTAATTTTGGTAAAAATTTACGTTTTTGTTCTTCAGAACCGTATTCAAAAATAGGAAACATCACCAGAGAACTCTGTACAGAAGCGGCAGAACGAACAGCAGAATCTCCACGTTCTAGTTCTTGCATAATCAAACCATAAGAAATCTGATCAAGACCAGCACCACCATATTCCTCAGGAATATAAGGTCCAAGCGCACCAATTGCACCTAATTCTTTCATCAAATTAGGGATATCTTCGTGATTTTGAGCTGCTTCATCTATTTGAGGCATAATAAAACTTTGCACCCAATCTCTCACAGATTGACGAATTAGTTTATGTTCTTCGGTAAGCAAATCATCTATTCCAAAATAATCTGGAATGCTTTGTAAGGGATAATAAGACATATTGAATTATTTGTCTTAAAAATAAGAATAATTTGGATTACAGCAAATTTAATTTAGAGAAGTACAAGAAAAAAATTATTGAATAGAATCAAGTATTAAATAATAAATTCAATTTAACATAATATAAATTATAGGAATTTTATTGTTTTAGAATTTATTTGTTTACAATAGTCCTAAATGTCAGATTAATCCTTGATTCTTTGATTTTAGTTGATGTATAAAGCTTGTGTTTCCAGAATTTCTGAACTTCGTCTTTCATTAATAAAACTGAGCCATTCTCAAGCATTAGAGAAATTTCTTCTTTTGTAGAATTATGTCTAAAACCAAATTTTCTTTCTGCACCAAAACTTACTGATGCAATTGCAGAATTTTCTAAAATTTCTTTTTCGTTATCAGAATGCCAACTCATTGCTTCTGAACCATTGTGATATAAATTCAATAAACAAGAATTAAATGTACAGCCTGAGATTTGTTCGACTGTAGATTTTATAGAGGTCAAAAATTCTAGCCAATTCTCAGCGATTTTGATTTTGCCAGAATATTTATATTGAAACGGTAAATCACCATACCAAGCAACTTTTCTTTTGGTGATAATTTCTTTTCCGAAGATTTTTACAATATCGTTTTGCCAATTGATTTCGTTCATTAATTTAACATAATATACAGAACTTTGTTCTTCGGCAAAAATTTTTCCTAAATATTCTACCGTTCCATCTTTTGGCAAAAGATTCTTCATTCAATATAGATTTTATTCAAAAACTACTTTGATATATTTCTGCATTTGTTCTAAAGTGCCTATGCTTATTCTGGTCCATTTTCCTGCTTCTTCATAGGTTTTTCCACCAAGAATTTTAGCCGATTTAAGGCGATTAAAGTAATCTTCTTTGTAATTTTCTAATGAAAAATAAACAAAATTAGTTTCTGAAGAAATCACTTTCATTCCATTTTTTTTCAGTTCAGCTATGGTAAATTCCTTAGCTAATTGGTTGTTTTTAATGACTTTATCGGTGAAATCTGTATCTTCTAATGCCGCAATTCCACCTGCCATTGTTACAATACTAATCTCTCCTCCACTCCAACTTTGTAATTTTTCTAAATTTTTAAGAAGTTCAGGGTGTGCAATGGCATAGCCTAATCTTGCTCCTGCAAAACCATAAAGTTTTGAAAATGTTCTGGTTACAATTATATTTTTATATTGATTAACCAAATTAGAAAGTGACGGTTGATTGGTAAATTCTATATAAGCTTCGTCAACTAAAACAGTTACATTTTTGGGAATTTTTTGAATAAAATTCTCTATTTTTTCTCTACTCAAAAGATGACCAGTAGGATTATTTGGATTACAAATATAAACCAATTTGGTATCAGACTTTATAGACTTTAGCATAGATTCTAAGTCTATTTCTTTATTAGAATTTAACGGAACTACAGTTTTTGACATTCCCAAAAACTCTGTAATAGGCGCAAAAATGGTAAAAGAAGGCTCAGGAATCACAATATGACCTTTATCAATAGAAACATATTTTGCAACAAGTTCTAGCAGAAAAGATGAACCAGCAGAAACCAAAAAATTATCTTTATTCAATTGATTTTTTTCTGCCAATTTACTTTTTAAAACATCCGCATATTTAAAATCATATTTAGAAGCATCTGTCATACTTTTTTGCATGGCTTCTATTGCTTTTGGAGAAACACCAAACGGATTCTCATTAAAACAAAGCCTTATGGTATCTTCATCATTCTTTAAAAGTGAATAATTAGGTGTTTGTTTTGCTAAAATTTCTAACGGCGAAAATGCCAAGGCTGCACCTCCTAAAAAAGTTGTTTTTAACCAATCTCTTCTGTTAATTCCCATATCAATTCTAAATTTTGTTTAAAAATAATGAAATCTTTTTAATTTTTATAAAATTTAATTGAAGTCCATATAATTTTAATTTTTTTAATAATATTAAATTAAAAAGACGCGATAAATCGCGTCTCTACTTATTTTTTTAAACATTTTTCTAAAAATTGATCTTGTTCCCAAAGCAAATGCAAGATGTTTTCTTTGGCTACATAACCGTGAGCTTCTTTAGGTAAAATAACCATTCTGGCAGGCGCTCCTAGGTTTTTCAATGCTTGGAAATATCGCTCTGTTTGCAAAGTGAAAGTTCCAGGATTATTGTCTGCTTCGCCGTGAACCAAAAGAATCGGCTTTTTCATCTTATTGGCATTCATAAACGGCGACATTTCGTTATAAATAGCCGGAACATCCCAATAATTACGTTGCTCACTTTGGAAACCAAAAGGTGTTAAAGTTCTGTTATAAGCACCACTTCTGGCTATTCCACATGCAAAATCATTAGAATGAGTTAATAAATTAGCCGTCATAAATGCACCGTAAGAATGTCCACCAACTGCCACTTTAGTTCTATCAATATATCCTAATTGATCTACAGCATCAATTGCCGCTTTTCCATTCGCAACCAACTGCGGAATAAAAGTATCGTTTGGTTCTGTAGTACCTTCACCAATAATTGGAAAACTTGCATCATCTAAAACTGCATAACCTTTGGTTACCCAATAAATAAACGAACCGTAACTTGGGAATGTAAATTCATTTGGATTGGCGGTGTTTTGTCCAGCAGTTGCTTTATCTTTGAATTCTTCAGGATATGCCCAAACCAAAAGTGGCAATTTTGGTTTTTTCTTAAAATCATAATTTGCTGGTAAATAAAGCGTTCCTTTCAGTTCTACTCCATCGTTTCTTTTGTATTTAATCACTTCTTTATACACATTAGCAATACTGGCAAAAGGATTGGCAAACTGTGTTACAGCATCTACTTTATTAGATTTAATATTTCTAATGTAATAATTAGGATATTGGTTTTTAGACTGTTGAGTTACCAAAACAGTTCCTTTATTGGCATCAATAATGTCTATGATATCTTCTTTGATGTTAGGCGTTTTAGAAGTATATAATCTTTTGGTTTTAAATGTTTTAAAGTCAAATTCATCAATAAAAGGAAACTGACCTTCTTTCGTAAAACCATCACCAATTAAATGTGCTTTTCCGTTTTTGATAGAAATAACGTATTGCCCGAATTCATTTTTATCGGTTTGGAAATTTCCTGGATCTGCATAAACATCCTGAGAATTTCTATCAGCTATTTCTTTAGATTCTCCATTTTTTGGATTTAAGAAATAGGTTTTGGTAGAACGAGTGTCGTACCAAGAATCATAAGCAATCGCATTTTCTTCGTTCCCAAATTGAATTCCTGCAAAACGTTGTTTGGTTTTCATTAAGGATTTTGGAGCTTCGGTAAACGGCGCATCCCAAGTAAAAACTTCGTCTCTGTAGTCTGCTTTTTTACTTTGATCACCTCCATCTAGTGCTTCTACAAAATACAAACTTGCGGGTTTATCTGCTCTCCAAGACATATTTCTTTTACCAGTTCTTACCGATGAAAAACCTTTTGGCATAATCTCATTAAGCGGAACATCGTTCACTGTTTTTACTATATTTCCTTTAGAGTCTAAAATATCTGTAATCATCGGGAATCTAGAAAGAGGAACAATGTATGAAAACGGTCTTTTAATAGTAGTTAACATCAAGTAATTACCATCTGGTGAAAACTGAATTCCTGCGTAAATATCTGCAGATTTAAATGGCGTTTCCGCACCACTGATGCTTATTTTTGCTAATTCTGCTCTGGTTAAAGTCTCAAAATTAGCTTCATCCATCGGATTTTTTAATAAATCTTGATACGTTCTGTTTTGAGAAACTTTTCCGTCTGCATTAGAAACAATTGGGCCTTTTGGAAGGTTTTTCTTTTCATTTAAAAGTTCTGGTCTGTTGGCAGGTAGTTTTCTAATTAACAAATCCTGAGAATTTCTAAACCAAACATAAGGTGAACCCAAATTGGCATTAAGATTATCTGAAGTTAATTTTTTTGCAGTTCTGGATTCTACATCTAAAATCCAAAGTTCTACACCTTTTTCTGTAGTATTGGTAAATGCCACTTTTTTCTCATCTGGAGACCAAGAAATATTAGAAATCTTGGGATTATTAGGCAAACCAATCACTTGTGTTTCTTGCTTTTCATTAAATTTTCTAATCTTAAGATTATTGATGTAAGTAGTGGTACTAGAAATATTGGTGATAGGGTTTACTCTGAGACCTGCCAATTTCATTTCTTCTTGGTTAAGGTCATCTAGAGACTTATAAGTAGGTCTATAAGAAAAAAGCATCCAATCTTTTTTGCTATTCATAGAAACAGAAGGAGTGCGTACGTAATCTGCCAATTGGAGGATTTCGGCAGAAGGTTTTTGATAGGTTATATTTTCCTGCGAAAATCCGAAAACAGACAATGCCAGGAAAAAAACAGAAATTTTGATGGCTTTCATATTTTAAATTTTTGAATTACAATTTTAAAGAATAATCTCCAGAAGTCGGAACTTATTAGATTAGTGGTTTTATTTTTCGGTAAGTTACAATTTTTTCTGTATTTTATGGAGCGTTTTGTATTTGCGCTAACGATGGAAGCGGCATCCTTTTTCTTTGGCTTTGGGAAATGCTTTGGAAAGAAAAAGATACAGCGGACAGCGTGTTAAAGCGCCATAAAATTCAAAAAAAAGACGCCAAAAGCGTCTTCTATTTATTTTCTACTAATCATTCTGTCTATTGAAATATTGCCAGGTCCTGCTACAAAAATTAATAAGTAATGAAAAAGATAAAGCAGTGCCATTTCTTGCTTAGCGAATGGATCATTATTGTGTACAATAAATACTGCGACCAACATGGTAATAATTAACGGAAAAACTGTAAACCTGGTGAAAAGCCCCATTAAAACGAATAATGAGCAAAGAACTTCTGCAAAAACGGCTAAAATTAATGAAGTTTTTTCTCCTATCCCGAAGAAATTTATAAATTCTATTTTCCCAGAAAGTAGCATCATTAGTTTTGGAAATCCGTGTGTAAGCATACCTACACCCACAAAAATGCGAAGCGCTAATAATGCCCAATCTAACAGTGTTTTGTTATAACCTGTTGTATTAAGATTCTTCATTTTAAAATTTTAGACATTCAAAAATAGCAAATGTTTTTCAAAATTTAATAATTTTTGAGGTTAATTTCTCAAACAGAGATAATATTTCTTTATTATGAATAAAAAAAACATTAATAATTAATTGAATCTCTGCTTTATCTGTACCCAAAATTCTTGAGGTCTCTTTCGTTTTTTCGCCAGTCTTTTTTTACTTTTACAAAAAGATTGAGATGAATTTTCTTTGAAAAGAATTTTTCTAAATCTATTCTAGCTTCGGTACCTACTTTTTTGATGGCATCACCTTTGTTGCCGATAATAATTCCTTTTTGGGTGTCACGTTCTACATATATAATAGAATCTATGAAAATAATACCTTCTTTTTCTTTGAAAATTTCTGTGACCACTTCTACAGAATACGGAATTTCTTTATCATAATTCAACAATATTTTTTCTCTGATGGTTTCGTTTACAAAGAAACGCTCAGATTTATCTGTAAACTGGTCTTTGTCGTAATAAGGTGGGTTTTCAGGTAAAAGTGTTTTCAGTTTTGGCAAAATGATATCTGTATTAAAACCTTCCAAAGCTGAAATGGGTAAAATCTCTGCTTTTGGTATCAGATTGTGCCAAAATTCTACTTTTTCTATGAGAGCTTCCTGATTAGAAGCATCCATTTTATTGAGCAATAATAGTACAGGAACAGGAATTTTATTGAGTTTTTCTACTAAAAATTCATTTGGTTCATCCTTATCTGTAACATCTACTATAAAAAGGAAAACATCTGCATCTTGCAAAGAATCTTTTACAAAATCCATCATTTTTTCTTGCAAACCGTATTTAGGGTCTAGAACTCCTGGTGTATCAGAAAATACAATTTGTACATCTTCTTCATTATAAATTCCGAAAATTCTATGTCTGGTGGTTTGTGCTTTTTGGGTTACTATGGCTAATTTCTCTCCCATCAATTGATTAAGAAGAGTAGATTTTCCGGCATTTGGTTTCCCTACTATATTTACAAATCCTGCTTTGTGCATTTGTCTTATTTAAAGTTTAAGATTTAAAGTCTTGCAAAGGTAAGGAAAATAGATTTGGAATTATTATTTATAAAATTTCAATTTTTATATTATTGATAATAACTAAATATTATTCAAAAAATCTTTGATATCATAATTGCATTTTTTAATAAATTAGCATTAATTAAGTTCTGCTCATGAAAAATAAATTTACCATACTGTTTTTGACATTTAGTGCTATTCTTATATTCCTATTACTCAACTTTACGAAGAGTAAAAAATTTAGTGTAGAAGGAAATTGGAGAATTGTAGAAGTAAAAACCATAAAACCAGACGGAACATCTAGCAAAGTATTTCCGAAGGAAAGTCAAGCTTTTTTTTATAAAAAACACTATAGTTTTTGCTGGACAACTCAAGTCTCAAAAAATAGAAGTTGGGCAATGACAGACAGTTTAAAACTCGATAAATTCAATCAATCTATTGTAAATACAGGAATTTTTGAACTGAAGGATTCTATCTTAACTACCAAAGCAGAATTTGCAATGAACCCCATGTTTACGAATGGAATTGCAAAATTCAAATGTTCTATGAAAGGAGATACACTAATTCTAAAAGGATTAAATGTAATTTCATCTGATAACATTCAACATCCCGCATATAAAAATGGTTCTTATTTTGTAAGTAAATTAGTAAAGAACTAAAATAGTTTTTCAATTTATATCTGCTTCTACACATCAATTTTTATTTTTTTTCTGAATTTTATTCTTTTAAGAAAAAAATATATATTTAGCCAATCATATATTTCTTAAAATGAATATTATTGTAACAGGTGCTAGCAAAGGTATAGGCAGAGAAATTGTAAAATATCTCAGTACAAACTCTGAGCATTATCTTTTTGTAGTTTCTAGAGACAAAGAACAATTAGAATTATTAAAAAGGGAATGTGCTAATCCGCAGAATGTAGAAATTTTTGATTGTGACCTTACCAAAAATCTAGAATCTACAGATTTCTACCAAGCCATACAAAAAGCATCTTGCATAGATGTTCTAATCAATAATGCTGGAATGCTCATCAATAAACCTTTTATGGAATTAACAGAAGAAGATTTCAAATCTGTTTTTGAAGTCAATCTTTTTTCCGTTGTAAAATTGATAAAATTAACTGTTCCTAGTCTTAGAAAAAGTAAAAATCCACATATTGTAAACATCGGTAGTATGGGCGGTGTAGAAAGGTCTTCTAAATTTGTGGGACTTTCTGCTTATTCTTCTAGCAAAGCAGCTCTAGCCAACCTTACAGAATGTTTGGCAGAAGAGCTGAAAGAATATAACATCCATTGCAATTGTTTAAGTCTTGGTGCTGTAAATACAGAAATGCTTCAACTGGCTTTTCCAGATTATAAAGCAAGTACAAATCCCGAAGAAATAGCCATTTTTGTAGGAGATTTCGCCACCAAATATGGAAGATTAATGAATGGTAAAATTTTTAGCATTTCTGCTAGTACACCTTAATAAAAAACTCAGAAAAATCTATGAAAGTAACAGTTACTAGAAGAGAAACCTTCAATGCTGCACACCGATTGTATCATAAAGATTGGGCTGATGAAAAAAACGTAGAAATTTTCGGGAAATGCAGCAATCCTAATTTCCACGGACATAATTATGAGTTGTTCGTTTCGATTTCAGGGAACATTTCCGAAGAAACTGGTTATGTAATTGATTTGAATATTTTAAAACAAATCATCAGAACAGAAATTATAGAATTGCTAGATCACAAAAACTTGAATTTAGATATTGATGCTTTTAAAGATCTAAATCCTACGGTAGAAAACATTGCCGTTTTCATCTTTAAAACTATAAAAAATAAATTACCAAGTGAATATCAACTTTCTGTAAAGCTCTATGAAACAGAAAATAACATTGCCGAAGTTCAAGATTAAATTTAAATAAAAAATTGATGAAAACATCTTTCGAAAGTAATCCGCACATTGATAGATTGCCAGAACATTTGAAGCAATTTATTATTCCTCAAAACTATGAAGATTATACGCCCATCAATCAAGCAGTTTGGCGATATGTGATGCGTAAAAATGTAGATTATCTATCTAAAGTAGCTCACAATTCTTATTTAGATGGTCTCAAAAAAACTGGAATTAGCATAGAATCTATCCCCAATATGTACGGAATGAACCGAATTTTGCAAGAAATTGGTTGGGCTGCAGTAGCGGTAGATGGTTTTATTCCTCCCAATGCATTCATGGAATTTCAGGCGTATAATGTTTTGGTAATTGCTTGTGACATCAGACAATTAGAGCATATAGAATATACGCCAGCTCCAGATATTATACACGAAGGTGCTGGCCATGCTCCTATTATTGCCAATCCTGAATATGCAGAATATCTGAGACGTTTCGGAGAAATTGGTTGCAAAGCAATTTCGTCTGCTAGAGATTATGAATTATATGAAGCCATCAGATTGCTTTCTATTTTGAAAGAAGCCGAAGATACACCGCAAGAAAAGATAAGTGAAGCAGAAAAACAGGTAGAGTTTCTACAAAATAACATGGGAACACCATCTGAAATGGCATTGATCAGAAATTTGCATTGGTGGACAGTAGAATATGGATTAATAGGAACGTTGGAAAATCCTAAAATCTATGGGGCTGGACTACTCTCTTCCATCGGTGAGAGTGAATGGTGTATGACAGATGAAGTGAAGAAAATTCCTTATGATCTTAGTGCCATTCATCAAAGTTTTGACATTACCAAACCGCAACCTCAATTATTTGTAACTCCAGATTTTGCACACCTCAGTATGGTTTTAGAAGAATTTGCCAATACAATGGCACTTAGAGTTGGCGGACTTGCTGGCGCTAAAAAACTGGTAAAATCTAAAGCTCTAGGAACAATTGAACTCTCTACAGGATTACAAATTTCTGGTGTTTTTACTAATATCATAGAACAAGAAAACAAACCAATTTATATACAAACTACAGGCAAAACTGCTCTTGCTTACAGAGAAAAAGAATTAATTGGGCATAGTACAAACATTCATTCAGAAGGATTTGGTTCACCCATTGGAAAACTAAAAGGAATCAATATTTCCATAGAAGATATGAGCCCGAAAGACCTGAAAGCCTATGATATTTATGAAGGTAAAACCACCACTTTAGAATTTGAAGGAGGAATAAAAGTAACAGGTGAAATTATAACTGGTACAAGAAACGTTCAAGGGAAAATCTTATTAATTAAATTCAAAAATTGCACAGTAACACACGGCGAAACAGTACTTTTCCGTCCAGAATGGGGCGTTTATGATATGGCGGTAGGAAAAGAAATTGTTTCTGCATTTTCTGACTCTGCAGATGTTTATAGTTTTGATAGAATTAGTCACGTTCCGTCTTCTAAAACCATCAAGCAAAAAAAATCTGACCAAAGAGAAAGTTTAGAAAAACTATATCAAAAAGTAAGAGAAATTAGAGAAAATAATCATTCAATAGAAAATTTGTATAAAATTTTTGATGAAATAAAACAAAATCATCCATATGATTGGTTACTTTCTGTAGAAATTCTAGAATTAGCGGTAATTAATAATGATTTTACACTTAAAAATTCAGTGAAAGATTATCAAGAAAAATTAAAAATAAACCGACCAGAAATTGCTCATTTAATCTCTAATGGTGTAGAATTAATTAAAGGGAATTAAAATTATCTTAGTCAGATAAATATAAAACAGTCTTAAATTAGGGCTGTTTTTATAATTATATTTTGAAAAAAACTATTTCTTTACGACTGGCAAAATCTCATTTCTATTTAATCCAAATCTTTTGATATCTGCATCACTAAATTTTTGAGAATAAAAATTCGCTTCCGCATCGAAGCCTACAGATTTTAATCTATCGAAATAATCCATTCCGTACCAACGAACGTGGTCATATTGCCCGAAATGTTTTTGGCGTTCTTTTGGCTCGGTAATGCTAAAATCTTCGTAGGTTTTTTTTAGAGAATTTTTCATAGGAACCTGCAAAATTCCCCAACCTCCTTTTTTCATCACTCTGTACAATTCGCTCATCGCTTTTCTATCATCTTCTATATGTTCTAGAACGTGATTGCAAATTACTACATCAAAACTTTCACTTTCAAAAGGCAAATTCAAAATATCGGCTTTTACATCTACAATTGGCGAAAACAAATCTGCAGAAGTATAATCTAAGTTTTTCATTTTTTTGAATTTTCGTAAAAATTCTTGTTCTGGAGCGATGTGTAGAACTTTGTAATTTTTGGTAAAAAAATCGGTTTCGTATTGCAAATAAAGCCACATTTGACGGTGACGTTCTAAACTCAACGTTCCTGGTGAAAGTGCATTTTCACGTTGTTTTCCGTAACCGTAAGGAAGAAATTTTCGGTAAGATTTTCCGTCAATTGGATCGGTGAAGTTATTTCCTTTAAAAAATTGATAAATGAGTGGACGAAGAAAAATGCTTAGATTAATAAGCATTGGTCTTGGTATTTTGTTGAGTAAAAATTTTGCTAGCTTTTTCATTTTCAGAAAGCGAAATTAAGTAAATTATTTCACAAAAATCCAACGATTTATCATGTTATAAGGCATTTCTAACACAATTTTATAAAAATTGGAAGGCATTTTAGAAACATCAATCGTAGTGTGCCAATCATCAACTGGAATTTTTTTCACCAATTGATATTCGTCTTTTCCTCCGTTTTTGAAATTGTTAGTCGTTGAAATATAGATATTTGCAAAGCCAATTCGTTCTATCGGAATCCAAAAAATTTCTAATTGATTGTCTTTTAATTTAGCATTCAAATCTATGGCAGAAACTTTTCCAATCAAAGGAATTCCATCGATTTCAAATTGTTTTTCTTGAGGAATTTCCACGTCTAAAAATCGTAAAATTGTCGGCGTAATATCTATAATTGCTGGTTGTTGAACTCGGAAATATGTATTCATTTCCGAAAAATTTGTGGCAATCCAAGTATTTCGTTCTCTGTTGGTTTGGCTTCCGTGATGATAGCCTTTAATATCTCTTCCGTGATCTGTCGTAATAATTACGAGCCATTCTTCATTGAAATTTTTCTCCCGAAATTTTATAGTTTCGTCTAACTTCCCTATTCTTTTGTCAAGTTCGTCAAGAGCGTGGTCAAATTCTTTTCCATCACCGAATTGATGCCCCATTTCATCGGTATATTCCAAATAAATCCACGACAAATCTGGCGCAGATTTTTTGATGGTTTCTACTGCTTTTCCCATCACAAAATCATCTATTTTATTGTAAAAATGTCCTTTTTCATCGTGAGGAAAAGTTTTTTCGTCTTTTTCATAACCATCAAAAATAAAATCAGGTTTTAAATTTCCTGCTTCTGCATAATTTTGTCCGATTAACTTGGTTCTATTGTCTTCCCAAGTAGAAAAAATTCCTATTTTCTTTTCTGGAAATTGGGTTTTAAAAAATCGGAAAACATTCCAATAATTATGATTGGGTTCTTTAATATCATTGTCCCAAACATTGTGTTTATTCGCCCAAGTTCCCGTTAATAAAGAATTATAACCAACTGCCGAAATGGTAGGAGTTTCGGTGTAACCATTTTTTTCGCCACCAACGTAAGCTTCAAAAATTCCACCTGATTTTGCTAATTTCTGTAAATTAGGCATTTTGTGAGTTAGAATTTGATCATAAGGAATTCCGTCTGCAATGACGAAGACTACTTTTCTTTGTTTTTGAGCAAAAGAAAACCCGAAAATCAATAAAAAGATAAAGACAAATTTGAATTTCATTGTTTTTATTTTTTCTTAAGAAATATTTCAATCACCCCATTTTTACCTTTATCGCCATATTTTTCAATAGCACTTTTGTCTTTCAAAACGTTGATTGATTCTACATCTTCAGGTTTAATACTATTTAAGTATTCTTCAGTTGCTTCTTTTCCTTCTACAATAAATAAAGGCTTTTTATTTTCTTTATTTTTTTCAAAAACTTTATAACAATCTGCTAAAATATCAATTCCTTCAACTTTTTGCGCAGAATAATATTCTAAATCAATAGGATATTGCGGCTGCTTTTTTTTGTTGATTTTCACATAAAAAAATAATGATTCTTGTTTATTAATTCCCCAATAATCAGAACAACCTCTCGAAGTCCAAGTTTTTAAATTATCATATTTTTTAAGAACATCAATTGCTTTTAAAGTACTCAAATCCACATAGTTTCCGTCTGGTAAAAACCCTTTAAAATCTTTAGTTAAATGTATTTTTGCAATTACATTAATGTCAGATTGATAATTTTGAAAAATCACCCCTGGATATATTTTAGTTTCATATCCTATTCTATTTTCAAATCTCGAATCTTGAACGAAACCATCAGCGCAAAGATTCATTTCTACTACTTTTACTTGTTTTAAATCTGGCGCATTTTTCTTTAATTCATCTAATGTGAGTTCACAAAGTTTAAAATCGGAAAGTTTTATTGTATCTTTTGTTTGAGCATTGATTTTTAGAATTGAAAATAATGCTAAAATTATTATTAAATGTTTCATTATTAGTTTTTTTATTTAATTAATACTTTATTTTTTTTCATTTCTTGAATGAGTTTTTGTTAAAAATCCTAGTTTTAGTAAACCTTGTTGAACATCAGGAATTTTCATAAATAAATTCCAAATCAATTGAGTTCTGTAATTCTCAATCATCACAATTATAGGACCTTGATCTATTGCCAAATGTGAGTTTGCCACCCAATTATGTTCATCGCTAAAACCATCTACAAAACCATAATCTGTCCATAAATCTTTGCCTCGCTCTTCATAGAAATATCTAAGTGCTTCCATCGAAAATTTCGGTGTAAAAGGCATAGAAGAAAGCGCCGCAGTTGGTTGAATAACGCCACGATCATCTTGCGGACAATGTGCAACGTAACCTTTATAACTATCTCCTGCTGTTAATCCCCAATTTTTTGCAGAATAACCTTTGAATTTTTTAGGATTTTCGATGCAATATTGTCGGTTAATTAAGGTGTGGTTGGTAACTTGTTCTTGGTAATTTGTGCCGTATTCATCGGTTAAACCATTGGGATTAATTCCCATAAAAGTGTATTGTTCAAAAAATAACGGACCGCCCATTTCGTAATTTCCGAGAGGTAATTTGATACCAAAATAAGATTTTCCGTTTTTCCAGCCATTGCTTTTAACCCAAGTATTGTCGTAAACCTTTTTATCAATGGGAAAATATGGAGAAGAAGCTGCCATAATGTAGGTAATCAACGCTTCATCATAACCCCAAATTGGGAAATTCATACCGAAATCGTTTTCTGGAGACCAATGCCAATACAAAATATCAGAATGATTGGTAAACCAATTCCATTCGCAATCGTTCCACATTCCTTCGATGCGGTTTCTGAGATATTTTTCTTTCTCTGAATTGTTATTAAAATATTCTTTAGCGGTAAGAAGTCCCATAAAAAGATAGGAAGTTTCTACCAAATCTGCACCGTCATCTTTTCTGCCAAAAGGTATGGTTTTGCCAGTTTCGCCATTCATAAAATGAGGATATGCACCGTGAAAACTATCAGCAGTATTTAAGAAATCTACAATTTTTATCAATCGATTTACGGCGGCTTCTCTAGAAATCCACTTTCTTTCTACAGCAATTACCGTGGATAAAATCCCGAAACCAGTTCCACCAATAGCACAAGCTTCTTCGCCGAACGTTTTTTTGCTCAAATTCGGTACATTTTCGGCTTCGTTGATGTAATCCCAATAATAATCGGCTTTTACAGTGTTGCTTCTTTCTCTAGCTAATCCGCTTTTCGGATGTCCGTAATGCCAAAAAAATCTAAAAGTCTGTCTTTGAACCAATTCTAAAAGCTCATCATCAGAAAGATTTTTTTGAACTCCTACAATTGGAATGTTTTCTTCGCAGATGCTTTCGTTTGGTTTTTGAGCCAATGAAAAATTTGAAAATAATATTAAAACTAATATTGAATAAATTGCTTTCATAAAAAAAAAATTTACTTCTATAAATTTAGAAATAATAAAGTTAATAATAATTAAATTTTAAAATTTATAGTAAGTTTTGGCTAAAGCCAGCGGAATTTTTCTATAAAAAAACGGGCTAAAGCCCGTTTCTATTGATATATAATTTTTTATTTTCTAAAAATCCATTGTAAAAGGAGCTTCTTCGTCACTCTCTATTCCTAAAGCTTCGTAAATATATTTGAAGGTAGAAAGCAAGACAGGTTTTCCGTTGATAATGGTAACATCGTGCTCGAAATGTGCAGAAGGTTTATTATCCAACGTAGTTACCGTCCAACCATCTTTATGAAATTTCACTTTTTCGGTTCCCATATTAATCATTGGTTCTATGGCGAGAACTATGCCGTCTTTTAGAACTTTTCCGCTGCCTTTTCTGCCGTAGTTAGGAACTTGAGGATCTTCGTGCATAGTTCTTCCTAAACCGTGCCCTACCAATTCTCTTACTACACCATAACCTTCTTTTTCGCAATAACTTTGAATAGCGAAAGAGATATCTCCTACTCTTTTACCACGAACGCATTGTTCGATTCCTTTGTAAAGAGATTCTTTGGTGATTTTTAGTAATTTTTTGGTTTCAGGTGCTACTTCACCTACCTCAAAAGAATAAGCGTGATCTCCGTAGAAATCATTCATATAAACGCCACAATCTACTGAAAGTACATCACCTTCTTTCAGTGGTTTATCATTCGGAATTCCGTGTACCACTTCTTCGTTAGGAGAAATACAAAGTGAGTTCGGGAAACCATACATTCCTAAAAATGCAGGATATCCTCCGTGATCTTTTATAAAATCGTGGGCTAATTTATCTAGATGTAATGTAGTTACGCCTGGTTTTATTTCTTTGGCAATCATACCCAAGGTTTTAGAAACCAATTGAGCAGATTCTCTCATTAAATGGAGTTCTTCGAGTGTTTTAAGTATTATCATATTATTTTTACCAAAATAATCCTTTCTTTTTTTCTTTTTTTAATTTAGAATATGCCTGAACTTCTCCGTTGGCAATTCCAAATTCTATTTTTTGTTTTATGATTTCGTAAACTTCTCCCCAACCTGGGAAACCGCCAAGATTTCTATCATCTACAAAAAGATCTGCATCTATTTTTCTGGATTGGGTTTCGTGGTCAAAAACTTCTCCTTCAAAACTAGAGTTAACAGCATAAAATTCTATTCCGTTTTTTTTGCAAAATTCTACCGCATCATCTAGAGTTTTACCGCTTCTGTATGTCCATAGAATTAATCTATAGCCTTCAGATTGTAATTTTTTGAGAGTTTCAAAAGCAAATGTTTTTGGTTTTCCTATAGATGGATATGCGTCTTCTACTATGGTACCATCAAAATCTATTGCTAATTTTTTATTACTAATCATTAGTGAATATTAATTTTTGCAAATATAGTGAAATTAAAAAAAGTAGCTCTAATTATAGAACTACTTATATATGAAAAAGATTAGATTATATTTATAGAGACTAAATCCACTTATTTTTATAGGCCAAATTCATAATCTGACTTCTGGAATTAAGATGTAGTTTTTTGTAAATATTATTAACATGAGTTCTCACCGTATTAGGACTTATAAAAAGTTTTTCGGCTATTTCGTGGTGGTTAAAGCCTTTTACTACTTCTTTTAAAATTTCCATTTCTCTATCGCTTAATTGGTGGTCAACTGTTGTATTTTGTGTGGCAGCAATTGGTTTTGGCGCATCTCTTAATAAATCCATTGCTCTTCTCGCAATTGCAGGGCTCATAGGAATTCCGTCAAATTCTACCACATTAGAAATGGCTTCTACTATATTTACAGCTCTATCTTCTTTAAGTAAATAACCGCTAGCTCCGGCTTTTATGGCCTCGAAAATTTTATCATCATCAGCATAAATGGTGAGTACAATATATTTAATTTCAGGATATTTAATAGAACCTGAGGCAATAGCGGCTATACCATCTAGAATTGGCATTTCTATATCCATTAATACCACCTGCGGATAATTTTCTTTTTTTAAAAATTTAAGTTTTTCGAAAAATTCTTCTCCATTGGTAGCTTCAAACATTAAATAAATGTCTTTATAAGGTGAAAGCTTGTCTTTTATGGTTTTTCTATTTATTTGGTTATCATCTACTATTGCTACACTAATCATGCTAATTATATTATTTCATAAAATTAATTGTAAAAAAATCATCTATCAATACAACAAACTACGTATTTTATGTTTCTACCAATTCTATGGTTGTTCCTGTAATATCAGAATATATATTAAACCTGAATCCTATTTCCATTGCTCTTTCTTTCATGTTTTTAAGTCCGTATCCAGCTTTTAGGTCTTCTTGGTCAAATCCTTTTCCGTTATCTTTTATCAAGATTACTATTTTTTGTTTAGATATTATATTTACTTCTACTCTAGTTGCATGTGCGTGCTTATGAATGTTTTGCAATGCTTCTTGCATAATTCTAAAAATTCCGCTACTGGTGGTAGGATCTAGTGTTCTATTATTTTCAATATTTTCTTCGAAAATCATTCTAATATTATCTGTATGTAAAAATTTAAGAGCATAACTTTTGAAATTATCATAAAGAGCAATAATATTGGTTTCTTTATTTGCCAGTACAAATATGGTTTGTCTAAGAAGCGCTAAAATATGCTCTGCATCTAGTCTCACATCATCACAGTTTACTTCAGATTCTTTAATAACAGTAGAGTTTTTAAATAAGTCTATTTTAGAAATTAGGCTGGTAACATAGGCTCCTATATTATCGTGTAAATCTCGCCCTATTCTTTTTCTCTCGTTTTCTATTTGATGTTTTATTCTAAGTTCATTTAATCTTTTTACGTATTTTCTTTTATTGCTTTCGTTTATGTAACTGTAGATTAAAAAACTTGCAACTAAAACTGATAATAAAATAAACCACCATCTTATGTAAAATGGTCCTGTTACATAGAATTTTATTGGTTTTTCTAAGAATTTTTCGTAACCATCTTCATTGATTACTTTTATTGCTAAGATGTAACTTCCTCTTTCTAAATGATAAAATTTAAGTGACCTTGGTTGTGAAAATGGTTTCCAGACATCTTTATTAATTTTATAATATAATTTAGACTGTGTAAGTATTTCTTTATCAACAGATTTAAAGATAAAATAAATATCTTTGTCACTATCACTAAACTGAATTTTTTTATTATAATCTATCAATTCACCATTAGATGTTACTTTTTCTAAAATTACTGGATAATCATTTTTATTAGGTACTACCTTGTCTATATTAAAAACAGAAAATTTATTTTTAGAAACAATTAATAATTCGTTTTCTGCATCAGAATATGCGCCTTTTAATATTCTATCTTTGCTATCATCAGTTAATCTTAAAGAACCTAATGGTCTAAAAAAATTATAAGATTTCTTGTATAAAAGCTTGTCTGTAAGTATCCAAATTGTATTTTTTTTATCTCTAAAAATATCTCTTACTAAATTTCCACCAAAGTTATTTTCAGAATTGAATTTTAAAACAGGCTTTTTATTATGATAGACGGTTATTCCTTTTTTAGTACCAATGTATATAGAATCATTATCAGAAAAAGCATACGTAACAAAGTTACTTTCTAAACCATTATTTTTATCAAAATGATTAGTTACTCTAAATTTTTCATCTAACATACAAATCCCATGTTCATAAGATGTAATGGCATATCCGTTTTTTGTTTTGAACATATTTTCAATGTTATTGAAATATCTATTTCCAAAGGTTTTTACGGTATTATTCTCCATTACTTGGATTCCATTTCCGTAGGTAGAAATTACTATTTTATCATTTATTTTTAAAATTTTTGAAATTCCTGTAGTAATAGGATAAGTCTTTATTAATCTTAATTTGGGTTCTAGTGAATAGAAATGTAAACCGTCGAAACTGCCTAAAATGAGTTCATTACCCGAAACGTAAAAGCTAAGCGCATCTTTTCTTAAAAAATATTTTTTCTGAATAGAATTCTTGCCTAGAATATACAAATATCCATCTGCAAGTATATACTTTTTACCTTGACTATAAATTATATCTCGTACACTGATGGTTTTATTGAGATAAGAAACCTTAGGATTATTTTTTTTAAGTACTGATATCCCACCTCCTAGAGTTGTGATAAAAATATCTCCATTTTCTCTTTTCAGAATTTGGCTTACATAATTACTTACAAGACCATGTTCCTCTGTAATGGTGTCTATAATTTTATTATTTTCTTTTCTGATAATCCCGAAAGGATTCTGCTTAAAAGTAAAATTTTGAAACACAAACTCATTGTTTTTTTCAAAAATTCTGATATCAGAAATTATCTCTCCATTTTCTAATTTTAAAAAATTTCCATTTCCTATCTTGGTGGTACTTACTTTTAATAATTTGTAAACATTTCTTCTATCAAAAGCATAATAAATATTTTCTTTATTATCAAAATTGATGGTTTTTATAATGATATAATTTTCACTTTTATTCGCTTTCCTTAAATCTACAGATTGTTTTTCGTTTATTTCGTTATACCTTTTCATTAAAGTTTTGGTATTGCTATTGAAATAATACAAGCCTTTTTCTGAAATATAAATAAGCAAACCATTTTTACGGTCAGCAATCATTTTATTGATATAATTTCCTGGCAATCCAGCATCTACATCTAGCGAAATCCATTTGCCATCTTGGTAGGTAATTAGGCCTTTGTCTGTTCCTAGCCAGAGTACATGGTTTTGGTCTTCATCTATATTAAAAATATAATTGCTTGGTAAACCTTCGCTTTCGGTAATGTTTTCAAAAATAGATGCTTTTTGAGAAAAAATGAGATTGAAATAAAATAATAGGACAATGCTAACTAATATTTTCAGTCTCCTAAATTTGATAATATTAAAAAAAATAGCCAACATAATAATTATTAGTTGGCTAAAGTTAAATATTTTTTGTTTAGAAACCTAAAAATACATTTATTTCATCATAAATGAAAATTTATAATTTTAAGAAACCAATACATTTCCGTTCATAATTTCAGGAATTTCTACACCCATTACTTTTAAGATAGATGGTGCTACATCTCCTAATTTACCAGGTTTTAGATTCCAAGTGTGGTCTTTATCCATTACTACCAAAGGTACCAAATTGGTAGAATGCTGTGTATTAGGACTTCCGTCTGGATTAATCATTACATCAGAATTACCGTGATCTGCTAAGATAAACACCGCATATCCGTGTTCGTAAGCTGTAGTTGCTACCGCTTCTATGCATTTATCTACCGCTTCACAAGCTTTAACAGCCGCTTCGAAAACACCAGTATGCCCTACCATATCTGCATTAGCAAAATTAAGACAAATAAAATCTGCTGATTCTTTTTCTAATTCTGGAACTATAGCATCTCTGATGTCAAAAGCAGACATTTCTGGTTTTAAATCATAAGTTGGTACATCTTTTGGACTTGGGCATAGCAATCTTCTTTCACCTACAAATTCTTTTTCTCTACCACCAGAGAAGAAAAACGTAACGTGTGGATATTTCTCTGTTTCAGCTATTCTTATTTGAGTTCTACCAGCAGATTCTAGTACTTCTCCCATAGTTTGTGAAAGCACTTCTTCATCAAAAATTACATTTACATTTTTGAATGTTTCATCATAATTGGTAAGCGTTACGTAATACAAATCTAACTTGTGCATACCAAAATCTGGTAAATCTTGTTGAGAAAGAACTTCTGTAATTTCTCTACCTCTGTCTGTACGGAAATTAAAACAGAAAACTACATCACCAGTTTCTATTTTGGCAGTAGGTAAATGATTGTTTTCTGAAATGATAATTGGTTTTAAGAATTCATCTGTAACACCTTCTGCATAAGATTTTTCTATAGCTTCTATTGGATTTTTGGTCAATTCTCCTACTCCGTTTACCATAGCATCATATGCTAGTTTTACTCTTTCCCATCTTTTGTCTCTGTCCATTGCAAAATATCTTCCTACTACCGAAGCTAATTTACCTGTACTAGATTTCATATGATTAAGTAATTCTTCTATGAAACCTTTGCCAGACATAGGATCACAATCTCTACCATCTGTAAATGCATGTACAAATACGTTTTCGTCTAATCCGTTTTCTTTAGCAGCAGAAAGCAAACCTTTTAGGTGATTAATATGAGAGTGAACTCCACCATTAGAAACCAAACCTATGAAATGTACTTTTTTATGATTTTCTTTGGCATAATTAAATGCTGCTACTATTCCTTTTTCTTTTCCTAGACTGCCATTTTCTACAGCCATATTTAGTTTCACTAAATTTTGGTAAACTACTCTACCTGCACCCAGATTCATATGCCCTACTTCAGAATTTCCCATTTGCCCATCTGGAAGACCTACTGCCAAACCAGATGCTTCTAAGGTTGTTGTAGGAAAATTTTTCATACAAGAATCCATAAAAGGAGTATTCGCCTGATAAATAGCAGAAACATTATTATTAGTTCCCAAACCCCATCCGTCTAGAATTGCTAGAATTGCTTTTTTAGCCATTATATTCAATTTTTATTACTGCAAATTTACGAAATTTATATGCGATAAATGGTTTATAGAGAATGAGATTTTTATCAGAAAAATTATTTTAAAATAAATATTCGTCATTTATAAGTTAATTTGTAACTTTACCATCCTTTTTTAAAAAAATTAAAATGGATTTAAGAGATCAATTGAAAAACCTTTTTCCAGAACACGAAGAACAAGATTTCGAAATGCCAGAAGAAAAATCTGAGCAAAAATCTCCGCTTATTTGTAAATTTGAAAAAAAAGGAAGAAATGGTAAACCTGTAACATTAATAGAAGGTTTCGAAGGGAGCGAAGAAGAACTAAAACAGATTTCTAAAAAAATAAAAATAACTCTGGGAATTGGTGGCAGCGAAAAAGATGGAATTATCGTAATACAAGGAGATAATCGTGATAAAATTATGAAAATCCTTCAGGAAATGGGCTATAAGACTAAGAGAGTTGGAGGATAAATGGTTTGATAGTAATAAACAATTTCAAACTACTTCAAACAAAAAACAATTTCAGACAAAAAAATTTTAATTATGCTAAATAAACTTGCTGCTTCAGAATTGGTTTTAAACCAAGATGGAAGCGTTTATCATTTGAATCTTAAACCAGAAGATATTGCAGAAAAAATTCTTCTAGTAGGTGATCCAGATAGAGTACCGAAAGTTTCTCAATATTTTGATAAAGTTGAAATCAAAAAAAACAAAAGAGAATTCTACACACACACAGGAACTCTTCGTGGTGAGAGAATTACCGTAATGTCCACAGGAATTGGGACAGAGAATATAGACATTGTAATGAATGAACTAGATGCTCTTGTAAATATAGATCTAGATAAAAAAGAATTCAAAAAAGAACATACTGCTTTACAATTGTTCAGATTAGGAACTTGTGGAAGTGTAAATCCTGAAGTACAAGTAGATAATATGCTGGTTTCTGAGAACGTAGTAGGTCTAGATGGTCTTTTACATTTTTATATAGATTATAATTTTGAAAATGAATTTTCTAAAAATTTCTTAGAAAAATTTCCATATGAAAAGATTAAACCACTTCTTTATTTTTCTGAGTGGACGGCATCACAATACGAATACTTCAAAGATGCCAAATATGTAGGAAATACAGCTACTTTCCCAGGTTTTTATGCTCCACAGGGCAGACAATTGCGTTTGAAATCTACAGATGATCAATTTTTAGAAGTGCTTAATGATTTAGGAGTTACCAATTTCGAAATGGAAACTTCTGCTATCTACGGTCTATCTAAACTTTTGGGTCATAAAGCCATTACCATTAATAATGTGATTGCCAATAGAAGACGAGGTGAATTTGCTGCTGATCATCACCAATCAGAAAAAATGATGATTGAATGGGTTTTAGAAAGAGTTATTAAATAGATTAATATTTATTGTAAAAACAGAAAAAGGTGGAAGTATATTTACTTTCACCTTTTTCATTTAGTTTAATTGAAAATGAATTTTATTATTAATAAAAATAAAACCAGTCAACTTTTATTAGCTGGTTTTATTTTCATCATTTGTGTTTCGCTCTTTTAGTGATGCAAATATGATAATTTTCAGCATTTATATCAAAAAAACAAAATACTCATTACCTACTCTGTAGATTTAATTATCTGAAAATCAATAAATTAAAAATCACTTACATATTGTTAAAAAAGACATAAGTATCCGTTTCATTTGGGATTTTTAGCTTATTACGTAATCTGTATTTTTTGTTTTGTACGGTTCTTACAGATATAAAAGTATAATTTGCAATCTCTTTTGAAGAAAAATTAAGTCTTAAAAATGCACAAAACTCTAATTCTGAATTGGTCAATTTAGGGTTAATTTCTAAAAGTTTATTTTCAAAATCTGGATATAAATCTAGAAATCTAGGATAGAAATTGGTGCTATTTTCTTTGGCTAAATCTATTACTTCGTGCAATAAATCACTTACTTTACCTTCTAAATTTTCTAATTGTTTTTCTTTCAGTACAAGTGTTTTTTGTATTTCTTCTTTTTCTAATTTCTTATACTTAAAATTTCTCACAAAATAGACCATAAAACCAACAGATAATATGGCTATTAAAATAGAAATAGCAACTACATAATTTTTCCTTTGATTGGCATTTTTTACAGAGAGAGATTCTTTTTTAGTTTCTTTTACAATTGCATTTACACCTTCCAGTTTTTTTGAATTTTCTTTTTGTAAATTCTCTAAATACAGTACTTTATACTTATTGTACTCATTAGTATTCCCTATTTTTTTATAAGAATCTTGTAATAAGTCATATATACTGGTCATATAATAACTATCCTTTACTTTTAGATTAAGCTCTTCTGCTTTTTTAAGATATTCTATAGATTTTTTATACTCACCTTTTTTATTATATACCTCTCCTAGCCCTACAAAATTAGAAACGTTATAATTTTTGATCAGAATGGTATCTTGTAAACTCAGAGATTTATTAAAATAATACGCGGCAGAATCTAAGTCTATTGATAAATATTGCAATCCTATATTACCATAACCCTTTATTTTTTGTTTTCTTTTTTGTACAGGGTCTTTTATTTTATCATACTCTGGAATTGCTTTTTTTATATAATAGATTGCTTTTTTATAGTTTTCGGTGTGTGTGTATAAATCAGATAAAAATTGATAATTATTAGCCAGTATAAGATTTTTATCCTCAAATTCATTTCTTAAAATAAATTTTTGTGCATCAAACAATTTTTTTTCTGAATCATCATATAATTCCAAAAAGTTAAGAGTGATACCCAGCCTATTCATTGCTATAGCAATAAGTCTTTTATCGTTTATATTATTGGATTCTTTTTCTAATGATTTGGCAATTTGGTAAGCTTTATCATAATCAGCTTGTGTAAAGTAATAAAATGCTTTATTGTTTAGAACTTCAAGCTTTGCTTTAAGGTTCTTTTCCTTTTGTGCTATTTTCTCTAAGACCAATAATTCTTTAAAACCTTCGCTCATATCACTTTTCATAAGTGTCTGATTTTCACGAATTTTTAACACTAATGAATTTGTTTCTTGACCAAATACAAACGAAGCAAATAATAAGAATAATAATATATAATTCCTCATCAATTCCGAATTTTCTTAGTTACATCTGCGTTTATGGAGGCAAATTAAGTATTTTTTTCTACATAATCAAGTTTTATTAGATTGTTTTTAATTTTAAAATATTTAGTTATCGTTATTTTACCCAGCATTCTGTAATGTGATCATCTACCAAACCTGTAGCTTGCATATGCGCATAAACCACCGTAGAACCCAGAAACTTAAACCCCCTCTTCTTGAGGTCTTTTGCTAATTTATCTGATATTTCTGTAGTAGCTGGTACATCTTTTAATGTTTTAGGCATGTTTATTATTGGTTTACCACCTATAAAACCCCAAATATATTTAGAAAAACTTCCAAATTCTTTCTGAGTTTCTATAAATTTTTGTGCATTAGAAATAGTTGCCAATATTTTAAGTCGGTTTCTTATAATTCCTGCATCTTGCATTAGCTCTTCTACTTTTTCATCGGGATAGTTGGCTATTTTTTTATAGTCAAAATTATCAAACGCTTTTCGAAAATTCTCACGCTTTCGCAAAATTGTAATCCAACTTAATCCTGCCTGAAAACTCTCTAAAACCAAAAACTCAAAGATTCTTTCGTCATCATATACAGGTTTTCCCCATTCTTCATCGTGATATTTTTGATAGAGTTCATCTGTTCCGCACCACGCACATCTTATTTTTTCCATTTTATATTTAACTTTAATTATTACTTTTAATTAATTGAATATAAGCCTATTAAACTTTAATAAAACTTTATGAATCGCTTAACATTTTCTTTGCAATTCATCCGCTAAATTTGTATTCGTTAAAAGTACAAATTTTTGTACCTATCATTACTACCTTCCTAATAATAGTTATTCATAAAATCAAATTTTTGTTTGCAAGAACCGAGAAATCGGTTCTTTTTTTATGCTGTAAACAATAATTATTTTAAATTTGCCAAAATTAAATTATTATGTACGGATTACTTAAAGGTAAAAAAGGAATTATTTTCGGTGCACTTAATGACCAATCTATCGCTTGGAAAGTTGCAGAACGTTGCCACGAAGAAGGTGCAGAATTTATCCTTTCAAACGCTCCTATCGCTATGAGAATGGGCGAAATAAACGCTTTAGCAGAAAAAACGGGTTCAGAAGTGATTGGCGCAGACGCTACTTCTACCGAAGATTTAGGAAATCTTTTTGATGCTGCTATTGCTAAATTCGGAAAAATTGATTTTATCTTACATTCCATCGGGATGTCTGTAAACGTTAGAAAAGGAAAACATTATACAGATATTAATTATGATTGGTTAGAAAAAGGTTGGGATGTATCAGCTGTTTCTTTCCACAAAGTAATGAAAACAGCTTGGGAAAAAGATTGTATGAATGAATGGGGTTCTATCTTAGCCCTTACCTACATTGCTGCACAACGTACTTTCCCAGATTATAATGATATGGCAGACAATAAATCTTACCTAGAATCTATCGCTAGAACCTTCGGTTACTATTGGGGCGAAAGAAAAGTAAGAGTAAACACCATTTCTCAATCTCCTACCATGACCACTGCTGGTTCTGGTGTTAAAGGTTTTGGAGGTTTTATGGGATTTGCAGAAGATATGTCTCCTCTAGGAAACGCTACCGCACTAGATTGTGCTAATTATTGCGTAGCCATGTTCTCAGATTTAACCAAGAGAGTTACCATGCAAAACCTGTTTAATGACGGTGGTTTCAGCAATACCGGAGTTTCTCAAAAAGTAGTAGAAAAATACAACGGAGAATAAATCCCCTAAATTCCCCTTCTTTGAAGGGGTGGATTCAAAAATTTATAATTTTTGAAGACGGTGTAGTTAAAAATAAATCCATTCAGCACTTTGTTGAATGGATTTTTTTATGGCGCTTTAACACGCTGTTCGCTATATCTTTTTTAAATTTTTCCCTACGCTTTTCCCACCCCGAAAATTTAAAAAAGGATGCCGCTTCCATCGTTAGCGCAATACCCGCAAAAAGGAAAATTTTAGTTATATTTGAAAAAAACTTCTTTACAATGAATTATCAAAAAATTCTACTCTCTACAGCAATCATAGCTTTTTCTTTTAATCACGCTCAAAACCTTAAACTCAATACTACCTCTCCCGAAGAACGCTGGAAAGGCTACGAACAAAGAAAAAAACTAGAAGAAAACTCTATTTTTAAAAATCTAAATTTCAGAAATATAGGACCTACCACTATGAGTGGTAGAGTGACAGATATAGATGCCAATCCTGATAATCCTACAGAATTTTATGTTGCATATGCTTCTGGTGGGTTGTGGTACACCAATAACAACGGAACCACTTTCTCTCCTATTTTCGATGGAGAAGCCGTAATGACCATTGGTGACATTTACGTTGATTGGAAAACCAAAACCCTTTTCATAGGAACTGGCGAAAGCAATTCTTCTCGTTCTTCTTACGCAGGAATGGGCGTTTACAAAAGCATAGACCAAGGAAAAACTTGGCAAAATTTAGGATTAAAAGATACCCAACATATTGGCAAAATTGTAGTAAATCCAGAAAACAATAATGAAATTTGGGTAGCTGCAGTTGGTCATTTATATTCTCCAAACTCAGAAAGAGGTGTTTATAAAACCAATGATGGTGGTAAAACTTGGAAAAAAACACTCTCTGCAGACTCAAATTCTGGAGCAATTGATTTAGCCATAAATCCTCAAAATCCAAAAGAAGTATATGCTACACTTTGGTACAAAGAACGTAAAGCTTGGAAATTCGTAGAAAGTGGTGCTTCATCAGGTATTTTCAGATCAAATGATGGTGGAGAATCTTGGCAAAAAATTTCAACCAAAGATTCTGGATTTCCAGCAGATGAAAATGTAGGTAGAATCGGACTTTCTATTTTTCCAAAAAATCCGAATATCATTTACGCAATCGTTGACAATCAAAAAAACAGACCAATTTCTGATAAAAAAGAAGAAAAAACTGAAAAGTCTTTGGACAAAGCCAAAATGCAGAAAATCACCAAAGAAGAATTTCTAGCTTTAGATGATAAAACCGTCAATGAATATCTGGACGGAGAACGTTTCCCTGAAAGATATACCTCTGAAAATCTTAAAAAATCTCTTAGAGAAAATAAAATCACGGTAAAAGATATTTTCAACTATACACACAACGGAAATGATGATTTATTTAACATAGAAATTGAAGGTGCAGAAGTTTACCGTTCTGATGATGCAGGAAAATCTTGGAAAAAAACCAAC